>Ga0209313_1000227_pt1 | contig 63653 bp, 56 predicted proteins | sample BioC13SIPDNA_3_FD_185748 | JGI IMG/M metagenome (GOLD analysis project Ga0209313, IMG submission 185748) | Anaerobic biogas reactor microbial communites from Washington, USA - Biogas_R2_B C13 SIP DNA (SPAdes) (version 2) | ecosystem: Engineered > Bioreactor > Anaerobic > Unclassified | place... | reverse complement strand
AGGACGGTGCGTTTCGTCAGAGCTCGGTGGTGATGCCCATCTGACGAGCGGTGCCGGCGATGATCTTCATCGCGGCCTCGATGTCGTTGGCGTTCAGGTCGGGCATCTTCTGCTCGGCGATCTCACGGAGCTGGTCCTTGCTCAGTGAGGCGACCTTGGTCTTGTGGGGCTCACCGGAGCCCTTGGCGACGCCGGCGGCCTTCTTGATCAGCTCGGCAGCCGGGGGCGTCTTCGTGATGAAGGTGAACGAGCGGTCCTCGTAGACCGTGATCTCGACCGGGATGACATTGCCGCGCTGGCTCTCCGTCGCAGCGTTGTACGCCTTGACGAACTCCATGATGTTGACGCCGTGCTGACCGAGCGCCGGACCGACCGGAGGAGCCGGGGTGGCGGCGCCGGCCTGGATCTGCAGCTTGATGAAGCCGGAGACCTTCTTCTTGGGAGGCATTCCTTATTTCCTTAATGTGTGGTGGGCCCACGCCAGGGGCGATGACCCGGTTGCCTGCGACCGCAGCCGAAGGGCTGGGCCGTGGTGCTGACCTTCTCGGATCGCTGCCTAGAGCTTGGCGACCTGGTTGAAGGACAGCTCGACCGGGGTCTCCCGGCCGAAGATCGAGACGAGGACCTTGAGCTTCTGGGTGTCGGTGTTGATCTCGGAGATCGTTGCCGCCAGGGTCTCGAAGGGGCCCTCCATGACGGTGACGGACTCGCCGACCTCGAAGTCGACGATGGTCTCGTCGCCACCGCGCCGGGCTGCGGCCGCGGCACCGAAACCGTCGGTCGCCACCTCGGCGGCGGACTCGAGGTCCTTCGGCTTGAGCATGCTGTAGACCTCGTCGAAGGACAGCGGCACCGGCTGGTGCGCACTGCCGATGAAGCCGGTGACGCCGGGCGTGTGCCGGACGGCGCCCCAGGAGGTGTCGGTGAGCTCCATCCGGACCAGGACGTAGCCGGTGTAGCGGACCCGCTTCACGAGCTTCTTCTGGCCGTTCTTGATCTCGGTGACCTCTTCCATGGGCACCTGGATCTCGTAGATGTAGTCCTCCATGTTGAGGGAGATGATCCGGTTCTCAAGGTTCGCCTTGACCCGGTTCTCATAGCCCGCGTAGGTGTGGATGACGTACCAGTCACCAGGCTTGGACCTCAGCTCGTCCTTGAACGCCTGGACCGGGTCGACCGGCGGGGGGACGTCGCCGTCCTCGTCCGCGGCTTCGGGAGCAGCATCCTCTGCGGCCTCGTCCTCAGCCTCGTCCTCTGCCGTCTCGACCTCTGCCGTCTCGACCTCGCTCGGACTGGCGTCGGCAGCCACCGGGGTCACCTCTGTGCCCTCGGTCTCGGTGCTCTCAGTCCATTCGCTCGACATGCGTCGACGCCCTTCCTTCGTATGTTCAGTCAGTGCGGGACCCTGCGACTGCCCGTCCCGCACTCGGGTCAGCTCTGGCCGAAGAGGAACGCCACCAGGCGGCTGAACGCCTGGTCCAGCCCCATGATGAGGAACATCATGAACGTGACGAACCCGATGACCATCGCTGTGTAGTTCCGCAGCTCGGTGCGCGTGGGTCGGACGACCTTGCGCAGCTCGTCGATGATCTGGCTGATGAAGAGCATGAGCCGAGCGATCGGGCCCTGCTTCCTCTTGCCGGGATCCCGTTCGCGGGAGTCGCGCTCACGCGCACTCACGTCGGTCACAGTTCACATCGATTCGGTCGAGCGGATAAGGACTACGCAGGGCAGGAGGGACTCGAACCCCCAACCGCCGGTTTTGGAGACCGGTGCTCTACCAATTGAGCCACTGCCCTTCGGCGATCGGGTTGGGCGAACCGCCGAGTCGGCGACTTTCGGGCAGGCTGAAGAGTCTGGTGAAAGTCAACCGACGATCCAGCATACGTCACTCACGGCACCGGCGCGAACCATGTCTGCCGGCCCGCGCGGACACGCTCGGGTCGACACCGTGGACCCACGCTCATGGCCCTGCATCCGCTCCGGTGCGCCGGCCGCCTCCGATCCACCCCTCGCGTCCACGCCCTCGGGTGGGTATGCGGCGGGGCGCCTCGATCTGTAACGATGATCGGGTGAGCACGACGACCCCTGCCTCTGACGGTACTCCTCAGGCCGCCCCCGCCCCACTCGCCGAACGGTCACCCGAGGATCTGGCCGCCTTCCTGGACGAGCAGCGCACCGCATACGAACAGCTCAAGGCGGCCGGCCTGAAGCTCGACCTCACCCGGGGCAAGCCGAGCTCCGAGCAGCTCGACCTCGCGAGTGACCTGCTGCGACTCCCGAGCACCGCGATGAGCCCGAGCGGGGTCGACACGCGCAACTACGGCGGACTCGAGGGCCTGCCCGAGCTGCGGGCAGTCTTCGCCGAGCTCCTCGGCGTCGAGCAGAAGCAGATCATCGCCGGCGGCAACTCGAGCCTGACGATGATGCACGACGTGCTCGTCGACCTCCTCGTGCACGGCGGCGTGACGAGCGAGCGTCCATGGATCCGGGAGCAGGTCAAGTTCATCGCTCCCGTGCCGGGCTACGACCGGCACTTCACGATGCTCGCCCACCTTGGGATCGAGATGGTTCCCGTGCCGATGAATGCCGACGGCCCGGACGTCGCCGCCTGCCGGGAGCTCGTGAAGGACCCCACGGTCAGGGGTTTGTGGGTCGTCCCGACGTATGCGAACCCCACCGGTGCGGTCGTCACCCAGGAGGTGGCGGCTGAGCTGGCGTCGATGCCGACGGCAGCGCCCGACTTCACGATCTTCTGGGACAACGCGTACGCGCTGCACCACCTCACCGAGGAGGAGGTGAAGAGCGCGGACATGCTCTCCCTGTGCGCTGCGGCGGGCAACCCGCACCGCACCTTCATGTTCGCCTCGACCTCGAAGATCACCTTCGCCGGTGCCGGCGTCGCCTTCCTGGCCTCCTCGGTCGAGAACATCGCGTGGTACCTCTCCCACCTGCAGTTCGCCTCCATCGGCCCGGACAAGGTCAACCAGCTGCGGCACCTCGAGTTCTTCGGCGACGCCGATGGCGTGCGGGCGCACATGGCGCGGCACCGCGAGAGCCTGGCACCGAAGTTCGCCGCGGTCGAGGAGGCACTCGGGTCGACCCTGGGCGGCCTCGGGATCGCCACGTGGACCCATCCCCGGGGTGGCTACTTCGTCAGTCTCGACGTGGTGCCCGGGACTGCATCGCGCGTCGTCCAGCTCGCGAAGGAGGCCGGGATCGCGCTGACCCCGGCCGGCGCGTCCTTCCCGCACGGGCACGACCCGGAGGACAAGAACATCCGTCTCGCGCCGAGCTTCCCGCCCCTCGACGAGGTCCGCGCGGCGATCGCGGGGGTCGCGACCTGCGTCGCTCTCGCGGCTGCCGAAAGGCTCTCCCAGAGCGCATGACCACAGCCCGATCCCATGGGTTGAAGCCCCGAGCAGCAGCGTAGGGTTGAGTTATGTCGGACCACCGCGAGGACTTCACTGATGGGCTGAGCGCCTACAGCGTCGATGACGAGGACCAGCTCCAGCCCGAGGACACTCTCGTCGAGAACGGCGAGGTCGGCGTCGAGGACGTCCTCGACCGTGGCTTCTCGCCGCCCGACGGTGCCCGGAGCCCCCACCTGTGGGGCACGACGGCCTACGAGCAGCGGCACGAGGAGACCATCGAGCAGCGCATCACCCAGGAGATCGCGGACCCGCACACCGCCTACGGCGCCCCTGAGAACGAGAGCGGCCTTGACGTGGACCGCATCGGCGGCGACGACCCCGACGCGATCGATGCCGACCAGGACTGGGTCGGCGGACCTGAGGTAGGCCGGGTCCGCGCGGGACGCCTCGTGGCCCCCGACGAGGGCGTCGACGAGGACACCGAGGCCGAGGCGTGGGGTCGCGACGTGGGTATCGACGGAGCGGCCGCCTCGGCCGAGGAAGCCGCCATCCACATCATCGAGGACGACGAGGACGAGTGAGCCGGCCGCTCGCGGCCCTTCCCAAGGCGCATCTGCACCTCCACTTCACCGGCTCGGCACGGGTCGGGACGATCCGCGACCTGGCCGCCAAGCACAACCTGCGGCTGCCCGAGTCGCTCCGGGACGACTATCCGCCCAAGCTGAGCGCCGGGCGGGACGAGCGCGGCTGGTTCCGGTTCCAGCGCCTCTACGACTCGGCGCGCCACTGTGTCCAGGACGAGCAGGACCTGCGGCGGATCGTGCGGGAGGCCGCGCTGGACGACGGCGCCGAGGGCTCCCGCTGGCTCGAGCTGCAGGTGGACCCGACGTCCTACGCGCCGTTCGTCGGAGGCATCACGCCCGCGCTTGAGATCATCCTCGACGAGGCGCGCTCGGTGAGCGCGACCGCTGCGGAGACCGGCGCCGCCCAGGTGGCGATCGTCGTCGCAGCATCGCGGATCCGCCACCCCCTCGACGCCCGCACGCTCGCCCGCCTCGCGGCGCAGTACGTCGGCGACGGACCCGGAGAGGTCGTCGGCTTCGGTCTCTCCAACGATGAGCGCCGAGGCGTGACCGAGGAGTTCGGGCACGCCTTCGCCATCGCCGAGCGTGCCGGACTCGCCCTCGTGCCGCATGCCGGCGAGCTCCTCGGACCCGAGTCGGTCGAGACGACCCTCTCGGCCATCGGCCCCGACCGGCTCGGCCACGGCGTGCGTGCCGTCGAGGACCCGCGCGTGCTCGACCTGGTGGCCGGCACCGGTGTGGCTCTCGAGGTCTGCCCCGGCAGCAACATCGCCATGGGCGTCTACGAGTCCGCTGAGGAGGTGCCCCTGCGCCAGATCGTCGACGCCGGGATCGATGTCGCGCTCGGTGCGGACGACCCGCTCCTCTTCGACTCGCGCCTCAATGACCAGTACGCGCTGGCCCGCAACGAGCTCGGCTTCACCGACGAGGAGCTCGCCGAGCTGGCCCGAGCCTCGTTCCGCGCAAGCCGGGCGCCGGAGGAGATCCGGGCCGCCGCATACAAGGGGATCGACGCGTGGCTGGCCGGCGAGCCGGACCCAGCTCCGGAGCCGGCCGAGGGCGCGGCTGGGCGCGATGGCGCCACGGTTGATACGTGAGCCCACGGTTGCCGTTCACTCCCTCGCTCGACACATCCTCCGTCGATTGACACATGCCACCTGATTCGCGCGCAATTGCGGTCGAACGAGGGAGCAAAGGTCAAACGAGGGAGCAAAGGTCGAAGGACGCCGGCGGACCAGTCCGCGCCGGCCGGGCGAGAGCGACTCCTAGAGCTCCACGCCCACGAGCACCGGCTCGTTGACGAGCCGGACACCGAAGACCTCCTCGACCCCGTCCCGCACCCGGCGGGCCAGCTCGAGGATGTCCCGGGCCGTCGCCGATCCCCGGTTGGTCACGGCGAGGGTGTGCTTGCTCGAGAGGGCGGCGGGCGGGTCCGCGGAGTCGCCCAGCGCATACCCCTTGCCGAAGCCGGCCCGCTCGATGAGCCAGGCGGCGGAGGTCTTGACGTTGCCGTGCGGGTCGGCGAAGCGCGGCGGGCTCACCTCGTCCCCGAGGAGGGTATGCGCCCGCCGCTCGAGCTCCTCGAACTCACCGACGGTGAGGATCGGGTTGGTGAAGAACGAGCCGCAGCTCCACGTGTCGTGGTCGTCCGCGTCGAGGACCATCCCCCGGAGCCGACGCTGGGCCAGGACCGCCTCCCGCGCATCGGCGAGCGGGACGCGCGCGCCTACCTCGACGTCGAGCTGGCGCGCGAGATCGGCATACCCGATCGGCCGCGAGAGGTCTGCGACCTCGAGCTGGAAGACCACCTCGAGCACGACGTACCGCCCCCCGCCGCGGTACTGGGTGCCCTTGAAGATCGAGTGCCGGTAGGTGAAGCCGCAGTCGAGGTTGCTGAAGGTGCGCACTTGCTGCTCGACCCGGTCCCAGACCCGCACCTGGGCGATCGTCTGGGCGACCTCCTGCCCGTAGGCGCCGACGTTCTGCACGGGGGTCGCCCCGGTGGATCCGGGGATACCCGAGAGTGCCTCGATACCGGCCCAGCCCTCCTCGACGCTGCGGGCGACGAGGTCGTCCCAGACGGTACCCGCCTCGACGCGCACGTTCGCCCCGCCGCAGAGGTCGGCGGACTCCACGCGCACCCCGTCGGTGACCACGTGGACGACGGTTCCGGCGAAGCCCTCATCCGCGATGACGAGGTTCGAGCCGCCGCCGACGACGAGGAGCGGCTCGTCGGCGTCGTCGACCTCACGCACCGCGTCGACGAGGTCATAGGTTGTCTCGACCGTCACGAGGCGAGCGGCCGGACCGCCGACGCGCATGGTCGTCAGCGGCGCCAGCGGCACGCCCTCCTCGACGCGTGGCCCCGTCGTCGTGGACTGCTCGTCCATCAGTCGAGGCGGACCACGGCGACGCACCGGCCGAGGACCTTCGTCCCCTCGGCGGTGGCCGTGACATGGAGCGTGGCCCGGCCGTCGTCGTCGAGGCCCTTGACGGCGGCGCTGATCTCGACCTCGGCGCCGTCCCGTGGGACGACGACCATGGACGTGAACCGGGTGCGGAACTGCTCGACGCGTCCGGCATCCCCGACCCAGTCGGCGACGACGGTCGACGCCGCGCCCATCGTCCACATGCCGTGGGCGATGACATCGGGCAGTCCGACGCTCCTGGCGAACTCCTCGTCCTGGTGGATGGGGTTCTGGTCACCAGACGCATTCGCGTAGGCGACGAGGGTGTCGCGGCCGACGGGCACGGTCACCGGGCCGATCTGCTCTCCGACGGAGACGTCATGACGGGAACGGGCCATCTCACTCCCCTCCCCGGACGACGATGGTCGAGACCGCCGTGCAGACCGGCGCCGACCCGGCGTCGGTGAGCTCGGTCGTGAGCGTGATCATCGAGTGCCCGCCCGCCTCACGGATGGAGGTCACCGTCGTGGTCCCGGTGAGCTCGTCCCCGGCGACGATGGGCCGGTGGTGGGTGTAGGACTGCTCGCCGTGCACGACCCGGCTGAAGTCGATCCTCGCGTCCGGGTCCTCGATGTATGCGGCCTGGGACTGCTGCTCGAACCGCACCGCCATCGTCGGGGGGGCGATGACATCGGGGTAGCCGGCGGCGCGAGCGGCCTCGGCGTCGGTGTGGACGGGGTCGGTGGCGCCCACCGCGGCCGCGAACTGCGCGATCAGCGCAGCGTCGACCGCGAAGGGTCCCGCCGGCGGCAGCGTGCGACCGGCGAACTCGGTGTTGACGGACATGCACGTCACTGTATGCGGTGCGCACCACCCCGGGCACGGAACGTTCCGGGGGCTGCCCGGCTCAGCGCGAGGACGCGACCCGCCTGACGTCGCCGTCGTAGATGTCCTCGCACGCAGCCGCGTCCTCCGGCAGAGGGACCGTCGCGCGCGCCGCCTCGGCACGGTCGCGTCCGAGGTTGAGCTCCAGCCAGTCGTCGGCGCGATCCGGGGCCGGCACCGCCGCGGGGTACATGTAGGGCGGCACGTGGATGATGCACGACGTGATGTCCTGGGGCAGGTCGGACTCGGCGATGGTCGGCACGGCGTCGTCCGACAGCGTCGCAAGGTAGGCCGCGTCCAACTCGCCGGTGCTCGCGAACCGGTCGATGTTGTGCCGCGCCACCCACGCGTCGGGGTTCATCCCCACGAGGACGAGCATGAGCGCGGCGGCGCTCACCAGAGCGGCGCGGCCGAGCCAGCGCGTCGAGAGTGGGACGAGGGACACGAGCACCCCGAGGACGATGAGCCCGAGCCACAGCTCGAAGCCGTCGACGAAGACGCGCAGCGTCGTGAAGCCGTAGGCCTGCTGGTAGAGGTGCATCCGCCAGAGGGCGGAGGCCACGACCGCGAGTGTGAGCAGGCTCAGTGTCCCCAGCATGATCCGCAGGGTGAGCCGGTCGGCAGCGGTCTCCTTGGCGGCCTTGCGCAGGGTGAGGCCCACGACGACGAGCATGAGCATCGTCGCGAAGGTGAGCTGACCGAATCCCTGGTGGACGTAGTCCGCGTACGACATCCCTGTCGTCTCCTGGACGTACTCGTGGCCACGCAGCGTGGCACTCGCCTGGGCCGCGAGGAACCCGGCGAAGAGCGCGATGACGAAGCCGACCGGGACACCCCACTCCCAGCGCCGGACAGCCTTGGTCGCCGGCGGGAGGATCGCGTCCACCTGGGGCGGGTTGAGGGCCAGGTAGCACCCGGCGAGGGTCACGCCGGCGACCATCACGAAGACGAACACCCGGGCGATGACACTGTCCCACCTCAGGTCGGGCACGACGGCATTGGCCCATGTGCCGAAGATCGCGTCGGCCGACGCGAACAGCCCACCGAACAGGACCAGGGCAACGAGGGAGAACGCCGCTGTCCGCAGCACCGGCCAGAGCATGCCGTGCTTGCTCGTCGCCGTGAGGGTCCGGCCCAGCAGCGGCAGGCCACGCAGACCGGACAGCGGCCAGGCGGCGACGGACGCGATGATCCCGGAGACCTTCGTGGCGCGGGTCAGCGCGGTGGCGGCGAGCACGCCCGCGACCATGACGGCGACGACCGAGAGCCACTCGGTCGCGCGCAGCATGGTGGTCAGGCCGAGAGCGACGGCGAGGACGGCACTGATCGTGGTGAACCGGGTCCGGCGGTATGCGCTGGCTCGCCAGACGAGCACGCCGCCGAGGAGCAGGACGACGAAGGCGATGAGGCCGACCCGCCGCTCCATCGCGAGCAGGGCTGCGAGCGCTCCGACGACGAGCGCGCCGACGAGGTAGAACGGCTGGGGGTCGGACGCACGCTCGGGCCAGAGGCCGGCTGCGAGTCCGGGGCCTCCGGGTGCCCCAGGCAGGGCTGCGCTCGGAGGCGCCACCGGACCGACGGGATAGGGAGCGGGAGTTGCCGGACCTCCCGGTGTGGAGGTCGCCGGGGTGGCTGCCGGTGGTGTCGCTCCCGTCGGCACACCGGACACGGGGGTGGTGGACGGGCTGGGGTGACTCATGGTGGGCTCCTGGCTCGATGCCTGGGTGAGTGGGCTGGTGGACGGACTGGCCGGCGAGGTGGTGGAGGCACCGGCGAGCGGGGTGGCCGACGGACCGGTCGAGGCATCGCTCGAGGGGCGGGCCGACGGACGGGCCGGGCCCGGGTCGAGGGGGAGGGTCGCCCGGATGCGCGCGCCGCGCTCGGACGGGACGACGGCGATCGCGCCCCCGTGCAGGTCGCAGATCCATCGGGCGATGGCCAGCCCGAGACCGGTGCCGCCGGAGTGCTCCTTGCCGGTGCTGAAGCGCTCGAAGATCCGGTCGGCGACCGCCGGGTCGATGCCCGCTCCCTCGTCGACGACGTCGAGATTCCACAGCTGCGGCCGTTGCGGGTCGCTCACCGCCGACACGGTGACCCGGCCCCCCTCCGGGGAGTGCCGGGCGGCGTTGTCGAGCAGGTTCGCCAGGACCTGGGTGAGCCGGGCGCGGTCGGCTCGCACGCGCATACCGTCAGCGGCCTGCGTGCTGATGGTGATGCCCGGGTAGGCGAGGGCGGCCTCGCGGACGGCGGAGTCGAGGAGCGCGGCGACCTCGATCTCTGCGAGGTCGAGTCGACTCGTCCCACTCTCCAGGCGCGAGAGGTCCAGGAGGTCCTCCACGAGGTCGCTGAGCCGCTCGGTCTGGGCGAGTGCGGTGCTGAGCGTCTCCTGGCTCGGCGGGGTGACCCCGTCGACGAGGTTCTCCAGGACGGCGCGTTGTGCGGCCAGCGGGGTGCGCAGCTCGTGCGAGACCGTCGAGATGAGCTCGCGCCGCTGCTGATCCGTAGCGGCCAGGTCGTGGGCCATCGTCGTGAATGCCCGGGCCAGCACCCCGACCTCGTCGTTGCCTGTCACCGTGACTGCGCGCGAGTAGTCACCCGCCGCCATCGCGGCTGCAGCGACCGTCATCTCCCGTAGCGGCGCGGTCATGCCGCGGGCCAGCCAGTACGTCACGGCGAGCGCCGCACCGAGCGTGACCGGCACGGTGATCCACACCGGCACCCCGGCCCGGTCGCCGATGAGGGCGAGGAGCGCGGTGACGACAACGCTCACGGCGACGAGCAGGGCGAGCTTGGTCTTGATGGAGGAGACCTGGTCAAGCGGTCGGTCGGGGTTCATGCGCCCCCCTCGAACGCATACCCGACTCCGTGGACGGTCCGGATCCGGTCCGCCCCCACCTTGGCCCGCACCGACTTGATGTGGCTGTCGAGGGTGCGGCTGCCGAGGTCGTCGTGCCAGCCCCACACCTCACGCAGCAGGTCCTCACGGCGCCGCACCACGCCGGGCTGGCTGATGAGCGCGTCGAGGAGGTCGAACTCGGTAGGCGTGAGGTGGACCGGCTCCCCCTCGACCGTGACGGTCCGGCCGGCCGGGTCGAGGCTCACTCCCCCGGCGGTATGCGCGGCCCGGCTCGCGCGCGCCAGCTCGGCTGCCCGCTCGACGCGCCGCAGCAGAGCCCGGACCCGCGCGACGACCTCGCGCATCCGGAACGGCTTGGTGAGGTAGTCGTCCGCTCCCACACCGAGGCCGACGAGGATGTCCGTCTCGTCGTCACGCGCGGTGACCATGAGGACCGGGACCGGCCGCTCGGCCTGGATCCGCCGGCACACCTCGAGGCCGTCGAAGCCCGGCAGCATGATGTCGAGGACGACCAGGTCGGGGTGGGCCTCCATGAAGGCGCTCACCGCCCCCGGCCCGTCGACGGCGGAGGTCACGGTGAAGCCCTCGGCACGCAGGCGGTCGCTCAGCGCCCCGTTGATGACCGGATCGTCCTCGACCACGAGGATGTGGGCGCCGGGACCGGCCGCGGGTGTGCTCATACCTTGAGGCTAGGAGGCCCGACCTGCACTACGTCGGAAGCATATGTGCAGGTTGTGTGAAGATACGGCATCACTCGGGTCCCGCACCGAACGCCGCCGACCCGGGCCGCTGGAGTCAGCGGCCCGGGTCGGCGGTATCTAGTGACGTCGTCAGGTCAGCGGCGGCCCTTGCGCCGGCCCAGGAGGTACCCCAGGAGCACGGCGACGAGAGCGCCGACGACGTGCGGCGCATACGACTTGATGATCACCGGCAGCACGGTCGCACCGAGGTCGATGGCGTCGTCCTTGGGCGGTGCGGCGGGCCGGGCCGGCGGCCGTGGTGCTGCCGGGGCAGCAGCCGGGGCCGGGGGTGTGGCGGCCTCGGGAGGTGCGGGCACTTCGGGAGCGGCGGGAGCTGCCGGTGCCTCGGGGGCCGCCGCCGCAGCCGGCGGTGCCTCGGCGGGCGCACCCGCAGCGGCGAACTGACCCTCGATGCAGCCGATGAACTGCTGGAGCAGCTTGTCCGACACGTCCTGCATGACACCGCGGCCGAACTGCGCCGGCTTGCCGGTGATCTGCAGCTCGGTCGCCACATCGACCCGCGTTCCCTCTGCCGAGGGCGCGAGCTGCATGGTGACGGTCGCACCGGCGGTGCCGTTGCCCCGCTTGTCCTTGCCCTTGGCCTCGATGACCGCCCGCTTGGCTGCGTCGTCGCGCTCGATGAAGCTCCCGCTGCCTGCGTACTGCAGCGCGATCGGGCCGAGCTTGACCTTGACCGTTCCCGAGAAGGAGTCCCCGGAGACGTCCGTGACGGTCGCACCCGGGAAGCACCCGCCGACCTTCTCGAGATCCATGAAGGTCGCCCAGGTGGACTCCACGTCGGCGGGGACGATGAAGTCGTGCGTCAGTTCCATGCGGCCTAGCCTCCCATTGCGCGCTCCAGCGCGCGACGGGTGAGGACGGTCGCGAGGTGGGCGCGGTACTCGGAGTCACCGTTGAGGTCACTGGGCGGGTTCGTCCCCTCGGCGGCCCTGGCAGCAGCCTCGGCCACGGAAGCACCCTCCGCGAGCGCCGCCTCGGTGGCGGGGGCACGTAGCGGGGTCGAGCCCATGTTGGTCAGACCGACCTTCGCCGAGCGGCGGTCCCCGCTCGAGTCGACCACGGCAGCGACCGCGACGATCGACCACTGGTGCGAGACCCGGACGAACTTCTCGTATGCGCCGCCCCAGCCCGTGTGCTTCGGGATCCGGATCGCGGTGAGCAGCTCATCGTCGCCGACCGCGGTCTGGAAGAGGTCGACGAAGAACTCGCCGGCCGGGATCCGGCGCTCACCGCCCGGTCCGACCACGACCAGCTCGGCGTCGAGAGCAAGGATCGGGGCACCGAGGTCGCCGGCCGGATCGGCGTGCACGAGAGCGCCTCCGAGAGTGCCGCGGTGCCGGATCTGCGGGTCCGCCACCGTCGAGGCCGCCTCGGCAAGCACGGCCGCATGCGTGCGGACGAGCTCGCTGTTGGCCACCTCGTGGTGGGTCGTCATCGCGCCGATGACGAGCGCGTCGGCGTCCTCCGAGATCCCGCGCAGACTCTCGATCCGCGACAGGTCGACGACCTTCTCCGGCGCGTTCAGGCGCATCCGCAGGACCGGCAGCAGGGACTGTCCACCGCCGAGGACCTTCGCATCGTCGCCCGACTGGGCGAGGGCGGCGAGGGCCTCGTCGACGGTGTTGGGGGCGACGTAGTCGAATGCTGCGGGGATCATGACTGGTCTCCTGTCGCGGGGGCGGTTGTGGTGTCCTGGTTCGGCTCACCGGGAGCGAAGTGCTCCTGAGCCTGCTCGGTCGCCTCACCTGCGTGGGCACCGGCGCTCTGGATCGCCTTCCAGACCCGCTCGGGCGTGCACGGCATCCGGATGTCGTCGATGCCGAGGTGCCGCACGGCGTCGACCACGGCGTTGACGACAGCCGGCGTCGAGGCGATGCAGCCGGCCTCGCCGACGCCCTTGGTACCGAGGGTGTTCGTCGTCGAGGGCGAGACCGTGTTGTCCGTGACGAACGAGATCGTGTCCGCCGCCGTCGGAAGGGTGTAGTCGACGAACGACCCCGAGACCAGGGTGCCCTGGTCGTCGTAGACCGCCTCCTCCCAGAGCGCCTGCGCCACGCCCTGGACGATCCCGCCGTGCATCTGCCCCTCGACGATGAGGGGGTTGACGATGTTGCCGATGTCGTCGACGGAGACGTACGAGCGGATCGAGGTCTTGCCCGTCTCCGTGTCGACCTCGACCGCGCACAGGTGCGTCCCGTGCGGGAAGGAGAAGTTGATCGGGTCGAAGGTCGCGTCCGCGTCCAGACTGGGCTCTACCCCGTCGGGGAGGTTGTGGGACGAGAAGACGGCCAGCGACACCTCTCCGATCGAGATCCCGTGATCGGTTCCCTTGACGCGGAAGTGTCCCTTCTCGAAGTGCACGTCGTCGACGTTCGCCTCGAGCAGGTGCGCGGCGATCGGCTTGGCCTTCTCGACGACCTTGTCGGCCGCCAGCAGGACCGCCTCACCACCGACGACGAGGGACCGGGATCCGTAGGTGTCGAGACCACGGGCCGACACCTGGGTGTCACCGTGCAGGACCTCGACGTCCTCGAACGGCACCCCGAGGCGGTCGGCGACGATCTGGCTCCACGCCGTCTCGTGTCCCTGACCGTGCGGGCTGGTGCCCGTGACGACCTCGACCTTCCCGGTCGGCAGCATCCGGATCGACGCGGTCTCCCAGCCACCGGCACCGTAGGACAGAGAGCCGAGCACCCTGGAGGGCGCGAGTCCGCACATCTCGGTGAAGGTCGAGACCCCGATGCCTAGGAGGACGGAGTCGCCGGCTTCCCGCCGCTGCTTCTGCTCGGCGCGCAGGGCGTCGTAGCCGAAGAGCTCCTTGGCCCTCGCGGTAGCCGCCTCGTAGTTGCCGGAGTCGTACTCCAGGCCGCAGACACTGGTGAACGGGAACTCCTCGTGCTTGATCCAGTTCATCTCGCGGATCTCGAGGGGGTCGACTCCGACCTCGACGGCGAGCTCGTCCATGAGCCGCTCGATCGCATACGTCGCCTCGGGCCGACCGGCCCCCCGGTATGCGTCGGTCCAGGTCTTGTTCGTGAACAGGTTCGTGCAGTTGAACTGGTACGCGGGGAACTTGTAGATCGCGTTGAACATGAACGCGCCCAGGATCGGCACGCCGGGCGTGACGAGGCCGAGGTAGGCGCCCATGTCGGCGAGGAGGTCGACCTTGAGAGCGGTGACCCGACCCTCCTTCGTGGCTGCGAGGGTGAGGCGCTGCCACTGGTCGCGGCCGTGGTGGGCGGACAGGAGCGACTCGCTGCGGGTCTCGGTCCACTTACACGGCTTGCCGACGCGTCGGGCCACGAGGAAGGTGATGACCTCCTCCGGGGTGACCTGGAGCTTGCCGCCGAAGCCGCCGCCGACGTCAGGAGCGATGACCCTCACCTTGGACTCGGGGACGCCGAGGGTGAGGGCGAGCATGAGCCGCAGGATGTGCGGCACCTGGGTCGCGGACCACATGACGAACTGCTCGCCCGTGGGGTCGACGACGGTCGAGCGCGGCTCCATGAAGGCTGGGATGAGCCGCTGCTGGCGGTACTCGCGCTCGATGACGATGCCGTCCCTGCGCGCCGCCTCGATCGCCTCGTCCACGCTGCCACCCGTCCCGGCGGCTGCGGAGTCGAACTGCCAGAAGGCGCTCTTGTTCGTCCCCAGGTCGGGGTGCGCCAGAACGGTGTCCTTCTCGGCCTCCTTCAGGTCCAGGACCGGGGGGAGCTCCTCGTAGTCGACGTCGACGAGCTCGGCGGCGTCGCGGGCCTCGGCGGCCGAACGGGCGGCGACGACAGCGACGATCTCCCCCGCGAAGGCGACGTGGTCGACGGCGATCGCGGGGTGGGGTGGGGCCTTCTGGTCGGGGACGATCGGCCACGCGGTGGGCAGGGATCCCTGCTCGTCGGCGACATCGGCACCGGTGAGCACTGCGACGACGCCCGAGGACGTCTTCGCGGCCGAGACGTCGATGGACGTGATCCGGGCGTGGGCGTACGGGCTGCGCACCATGGCCAGGTGCAGCATGCCGGGGAGCTGGATGTTGTCCGTCCACTTGGTCCGTCCGGTGATGAGCCGGTAGTCCTCCTTGCGGACCCGCGCCCGACCGACCTCGCGACCGCCGAGGTCGTCGCTGGTGTCGACGTCGACGCTGTCCTCGATGAGGTGCTCGACCACCTCGGGGTTGACGGTCATGACTGGCCTCCCGTCGTGCTCGCTGCCTGGGCCGTCGCAGCAGCGCCCTGCTGCACGGCCTTGACGATGTTGTGGTAGCCGGTACACCGGCAGAGGTTGCCCTCCATGCCCTCGCGGATCTCGGCCTCGGAGGCGTTCGGGTTCTCGGACACCAGGTCGATGGCCTGCATGATCATCCCCGGCGTGCAGTACCCGCACTGCAGGGCGTGACACTCGGAGAAGGCCTTCTGCATCGGGTGCAGCTCACCGTTCGTCGCGAGGCCCTCGATCGTGGTCACCTCGTGACCGTCGGCCTGGACGGCGAGCATGTTGCAGCTCTTGACGCTGCGCCCGTCGACGTGGACGGTGCACGCACCGCAGTTGCTGGTGTCGCACCCGACGACCGTCCCCACCTTCCCCAGCCGCTCGCGCAGATAGTGGACCAGCAGGGTCCTGGGTTCGACGTCGTCGGAGTAAAGGGCTCCATCGACCTTTACGGAAATCTTCGTCACGGGTCCTCCTGCATCAGGGCAGTTGATCGATCCGGCGGAATTGCACGATGTGATGATCCAAGCGTGACCCGGGTCACTTGACAAGGGGTAGGCGCTCACGGCCGTGTCGCCCTGCGGCCCCCCACGGTCTCCAAACCCACTGCGCCACAACCTGACAGAGGATCCCGGTGCCGACCCATCCGCCGCCGTACCAGAACGTGACAATAGGAACGTTCGTGTACGCCCGCCCCGCATACCGGCCCGCCACGGCCGTACCAGAACGTGACAATAGGAACGTTCGTGTACGCCCGCCCCGCATACCGGCCCGCCACGGCCGTACCAGAACGTGACAATAGGAACGTTCGTGTACGCCCGCCCCGCATGCCGGCCCGCCGATGCATGGCGCGCTAGCGTTCCGGACATGGGCGCCCGCTTCGACCACCTCGTCGTCTCCGTGCCGGACGTGGGTGACGCCATCTCCCGGTGGCAGGCAGCCGGCCTGGACGCGACGGCCGGTGGGCGGCACCGCGGAGGGACGGTCAACGCACTGGTGCGCGGACCTCGTCCGGCCTATGTCGAGCTCATCTCGACGGACCCCACGGCGCCACCGCCAGCCGGGTCGGCGTGGGCGGAGCGGGTGAGCGGTGAGTACGGACCGCTCGGCTTCGCCGTGGCCGTCGACCACCTCGAGGAGGCGCGAGAAGCCCTGCTCACCGCAGGGTTCGCACCGTCCGAGATCGCCGATGGCAGCCGGGTGACGCCCGAGGGGGCCACGATCCGGTGGCGGATCTGCCAGGTCGGCGAGCGGGCCTTCGACCCCTACCTGCCCTTCCTCATCGAGTGGGTCGAGGGGATGCCGCCCGGCCCCGCCGACGGCCCGGTTCTCCAGAGCGTCTCGATCGCCATCGGAGAGGACAGCGCCGCCCGTGACCGACTGGCCCGGCTGCTCCGGGTGCTCGGCTTCACCGAACGGGTCGACAGGTCGCCCGGCATGACCTTCGAAGACGGGCAGGTCAGCATCTGGCTGCCGGCCACCCGGGCCGAGATCGCCGCGTGGGAACAGGAGACCGGCGGGGCCAGCGCCTACCTGAGGTGGAGCGACGGCGACAGCGAAGAGGAGGCGACGCCGTTCGGCCCCGCGTCGATCGCGATCGGGCTCCCCCACGGGGACACGTCCTGGCACGAGCTGGACGGACTGTCCGTCACGACCTTCCCGGACCTCCGCGCCCACGTGGGGCACGTCCTGCTCCCCGCGGTCGAGGAGCACTTCGCGGCGCGGCCGCCCGAACTGCGTACCTGGCCCCACCCCCATCCCGACCGGGAGCCCCTGGACGAGGAGTACTCGCGCTGCCTCGACCCGGCGAAGTACCGGATCGTCGTGGCCCGTGCGCGGGCCTGGGCCGCGGCCCTCGTCGAGTCAGGAGTGGCCGAGGCCGTCGAGCACCCGTCCGGCCTTGACCTGATCCCGACCACCGAGGGCGCCCTGCCGCTCACCGTGCGCATCGAGGGCTTCGAGGGGATCCCCGACAACCTCGTCGGGCTCGAGGTGGGCGGCACGGTCCTCGCCCGCCTCCCCGACTGCGGCTGCGACGCCTGCGACGACGGGTCGGCCGGACTGCTCGAGGCCCTCGACGATGTCGTCCTCCACGTCCTGGACGGAGGGGTGCTCCGCGTCATCGGCCCGGATGGCCGGGAGGTGACGACCACCGGTAACGGCTGGAGTGCCTCGGGCACGTTCGCCCGCGGCGAGCCTGAGCAGTGGGTGGCCGACGCGCGCGCCGGTCGCAGCCCCTACGAGGTGATCCAAGGAGCCGCCTGGCTCTGAGGCGAGCCGCCCTCAGGACGTGCGGTGGACCCACAGGTCACGCAGCAGCGCGACCTCGGCGAGGTGATGGATGAGCTCGCGGTTGATGTGCAGGACGAGGGTGATCATCGGCGCCTCGTGCCACGGCCCTTCCGCCGGCCCGACCGGACGCCACAGGGTCTCGTCGGTGAGTCCGCGGACGCCCTGCATCCAGCCGGCATAGGCCTCGTCGAGCTGGGCGAGTGCGGCAGCAGCCGTGCCGGCGTACTCCCAGGTCCGGGCATCCCCCGGTGGGCCGCCGAAGTGGCTGTGGGTGCGCGGGACGAGACACATCGAGATGATGTGCCCGAGTCGCCAGGCGATGGTGGTCACCGGCTCAGGCTCGGGCGCGGGAATGGCGAAGTCGATGAGCCACTCCCCCGAGCCGCCGCGCAGGGTCACGGACCCGGGTGGCGCCTCGTCCTTGTGGCGCACCGACCAGCTGCCCGGAGACGGCTCCCAGAAGTACTCGTCATCGGTGAGGCCGTCGAGGCGGGGTCGGGCAGCCGCCTGCCAGTGCCACTCGAGCTGCTCGACCAGCTCCTTGGTCAGGTCAGGAGACCTCATGACGAGGGAGCAGCCTGTGGATCGAGCTCCGCATCAAGCTCGGGATCGGGCTCGGTGAGGTCGTGCTCGTGGTGCTTGTGGATCGGCCCGGAGCGCTCCGAGAGCCGGTCGCCGTCGCCGCCCCACTGCAGGGCGATGATCTCGGCCGCGATGCTCACCGCGGTCTCCTCCGGCGTGCGCGCACCGAGGTCGAGCCCGATGGGGCTGGACAGCCGGGACAGCTCCTCGTCGGTGAGCCCGGCGTCCCTCAGCCGCTGCAGGCGGTCCTCGTGGGTCCGCCGCGACCCCATGGCGCCGATGTAGGCGACATCGGGGAGACGGAGGGCGATCTCGAGGACGGGGACGTCGAACTTGGGGTCGTGGGTGAGGACGCACATGACGGTCCGGCCGTCGATCCGTCCCGCCTCGACCTCCTCCTGCAGGTACCGGTGCGGCCAGGTGACGACGACCTCGTCGGCGTCCGGGAAGCGGCTGGCGGTGGCGAAGACCGGGCGCGCGTCGCATACCGTCACGTGGTAGCCGAGGAAGGAGCCGATGCGCGCAACCGCGGCGGCGAAGTCGATGGCGCCGAAGACGAGCATCCTCGGCTTGGGCGCGTAGCTCGCGACGAACACCCGCATCCCCTCGCCCCGGCGCTCGCCGTCCGGGCCGTAGGTGAGGGTCGCATTGCGACCGGCGGCCAGCAGCCCGCGGGCATCGTCGACGATCGCCTCGTCGGCACGCTCGGACAGCACATGCGTATGCTCTGGCGGGCCCTCGGGGCGAACGATCACGTGGGCTCCGACCAGGTTGGGGTCGGGGTGCTCGATGACGGTCGCGACGGCCACCGGCCTGCCGGCCTCGATGTCGGCGGCGACCTCCTCGAGCTGAGGGAAGGTCTCCTTGGAGACCGTCTCGACGAAGATGTCGAGAATGCCTCCGCAGGTCAGGCCGACGGAGAAGGCGTCCTCGTCGCTCACGCCGTAGCGCTGCAGGACCGGCGTGCCGTCCCCCATGACCTGCTGGCCGAGCTCGTACACCGCGCCCTCGACGCAGCCGCCGGACACCGAGCCGACGGCCTCGCCGTCCCCGCTCACGAGCATCGCGGCCCCGGCAGGCCGGGGCGCCGACCGCCACGTGGCGACGACCGTCCCCATCGCGACCGGGTGACCGTCCCGCCACCAGGGCAGCAACCGCTCCAGGACCTCACGCATGACGGGCCTCCATCCCTACCGATGCCATACCTACCGACTCCATCACAACCGACTCCATCCCAACCGACGCTGCCGCGTTGATCTGCTCGATGACCGCACCGAAGGCCGCCAGGGAGTGTCCGGCGATGAAGGAGTCGCAGTGCGGCAGTGCCGCGACGATTCCGCTCTGCACCGGCTCGTAGCCTGCCCGGCCGCGGTGGGGGTTGACCCAGATGATGCGGTGGGAGAGGCGACGCAGCGACGCCAGCTCCCTCGAGAGGTCTGCCGGGCTGCCCCGCTCCCACCCGTCGCTCGCGATGACGATGATCGCTCCACGCGCCATGCCCCGCCGACCCCACCGCTGCAGGAAGACGTGCAGTCCGTCCGCCAGGCGCGTGCCACCGGACCAGTCCGGGATCTGCTGGCCCGCAGCGATGATCGCCCGGTCGGCCTCCGGCTGGTCCAGGGCCCGGGTGATGTGGGTGACGCGGGTGCCGAACGTGAAGGTCTCGACCGTGCCCGGGCCCTGACTGATGTGGTGGGCCAGGCGCAGGAGCGAGTCCGCATACGCGCTCATCGAGCCGGAGATGTCGAGGAGCAGGACGATCCGGCGGGGTCTGGTGCCCCGGCGACGCCAGTGGAGGCGGGCCGGCTCGCCGAGGTTCTTCAGCTGCGCGCGCAGGGTGCGGCGGGCGTCGATGGGCCCGGACGGCGAGGGGGTATGCCGGTGCGCGCGCCGACGTGGCCTCACCTGCGGAAGGGAGCCGAACATCGCCGCGAGCCGTCGCCGCTCGCTCGACGACAGCTCCGCGATGTCCCGGTGGCGGAGCACCTCCGAGTCGCTGGCCATCGCGCGGATCGCGTCGGTGTCCGCGTCCTCCCCCTCGCCCCCGGCGGGGTCCCGGTCCTCGGCGGGCAGGTCGGACTGCATCGTCACCTGCTGCGGGCGGGGTGTCTTCAGTCCTGACCGGAGCCCGCTGAACCAGGCGGTGAAGACCTGGTCGTAGCGGGCGAGATCACTCGGAGACGCGCACAGGGTGGCGCGGCCGGCCCAGTACGTCGCTGCCTGGTCGTCCAGACCCACCTCCGCCACCGCGCGCAGGTAGCTCTGCTCGCGATCGGCGGTCACCGGCACGCCCGCGGCCCGCAGCGCACGCGCGAACCCGAGGAGGATCTCTTCCGGGGGGTGCAGCGCGGTGCTGGCAGGTGTGGTGGTCATGGCTCTGCTCGGTCGTGGGGCTAGCGGGTCAGCATGCGGTTCAACGCCAGACGCACCCGCTCTGCATCCTCGCGGTACTTGACCGCGACGCCGAGGGTTGCTGCGGCGTTCTCCACGTCGAGCTCTCGGGCGCCGAGCTCGGTCAGCGCCCGGGCCCAGTCGAGGGTCTCGGCGATGCCCGGCGGCTTGAGGAGGTTCTCCTCGGCCCGGATGGCATGGGTGGCGCGCACGACCTGCTCGGCGAGAGCGGCCGGCACCTCCGGCGCCCGTACGGCGACGATCTCGAGCTCCCGCTCGAGGCCGGGGTGCTCGAGCCAGTGGTAGAGGCAGCGGCGCTTGAGGGCGTCATGCAGCTCGCGGGTGCGGTTCGAGGTGAGCACGACGACCGGAGGAGTGCTTGCGGAGACGGTGCCGAGCTCGGGGATCGTGACCTGCCAGGTCGAGAGGACCTCGAGGAGGAAGGCCTCGAACTCGTCGTCGGCCCGGTCGATCTCGTCGATGAGCAGGACGACCGGCGCGTCCCGCAACGCCTTGAGGATCGGGCGGGCCAGGAGGAACCGCTCGTCGAAGAGCTGGCCCTCGATCTGGTCCAGGTCCGGACCGCTCCCCTCGCGGGCGGTCGCCTCGACGGCGCGCAGGTGCAGGATCTGGCGGGGGAAGTCCCAGTCGTAGAGCGCCTGGGTGGCATCGATGCCCTCGTAGCACTGCAGCCGGACGAGCGGCAGGTCGAGGGCCTGGGCCAGCGCCTCCGCGAGCGCCGTCTTACCGGTGCCGGGCTCACCCTCCATGAGGAGCGGACGGGACAGTCGCAGGCTGAGCCAGGCCACCGTCGACAGCTCCGGGCTGGAGAGGTAGCCGGTGGCTCCGAGTGCTGCCTCCAGCTCGGCAGCCGACGCATACGCCTCACGGGGATCCATGGGCCAACTCTGCCATGTCTGCCCAGGCGGTCCGCTAGAGCCGGACCTCGCGAGGGCTGGACGTCCCCTGGAGCAGTCCCTCCATCGCCGAGCGCATGCCGGTCGGGATCGGGGTGGGCCGCCGAGTCGTCCGGTCCACGAACACGTGGACGAAGGTGCCCTCGGCCACGAGCATGCCGTCACCGCGGGTCATGGCCAGCTCCCACGTGACGCTCGAGGTTCCCAGCTTCCCCACCCGCAGCCCGATCATCATCGTGTCCGGGTACTCGACCGAGGCGAGGTAGCGGCAGCCCGACTCGACACACAGGCCGATCGGAGCATCCCCGTCGGGCCCGATGACCAGCCCCGCGTGGTCGATCATCCACGCGTTGATGACGGTGTCCATCGCCATGTAGTGGACCGTGTTGTTGACGTGCCCGTAGATGTCGTTGTCGTTCCACCGGGTGGGGAACAGCACCCGGTGCGGGTAGTCGGTCAGCGCGTCCGCGGGCTCAGGCAGCAGGTCCGAAGAGGGCATGGCCGACATCCTGCCACCGTGACCGTCCTACCTACCTCCAGGCACGAGCCCCAGACATGACGAAGGGCCCCGCACCTAAGTCGGTGCGAGGCCCTTCGGCACGTGGGTGGCAGGTGAAGGATTCGAACCTTCGTAGCTTTCGCGACGGATTTACAGTCCGCTTCCATTGGCCGCTCGGACAACCTGCCTGGTGCGCGTGACAGGATAGCAAGTCGACGGGGCTCGGGCTAAATCGAGCTCCGAGAAGGACCTTGACCACCACAATCGACAACCCCGACCAATCAGACCCCGACCAATCAAGACCCCGACCAAGAGGAGTGGCCCCGTGGCCGACAGCAGCTTCGACATCGTCAGCAAGTTTGACAAGCAGGAGGTCGCGAACGCCGTGAACTCCGCGGCGAAGGAGATCGCCAACCGCTATGACTTCAAGGACGTCGGCGCCCGCGTCGAGCTCGTCGGCGACTCGGTGATCAAGATGGAGGCCAACAGCGAGGACCGCTGCAAGGCCATCCTCGACGTCGTGCAGACGTGGCTGGTCAGGCGCGGGGTGTCGCTCAAGCACCTCGACGTCCCGGAGGCGGGGCCGCGTCTCTCCGGCAAGGAGTACAAGCTCGACGTCCCCCTCAAGGAGGGCATCTCCTCGGAGAACGCCAAGAAGGTCACCAAGATCATCCGCGACGAGGGACCGAAGTCGGTCAAGACCCAGATCCAGGGTGACGAGATCCGGGTGACGAGCAAGTCCCGTGACGACCTGCAGGCCGTCCAGCGCCTCCTCAAGGAGAAGGACCTCGACTTCGCGGTGAGCTTCACGAACTACCGCTGAGGACGCGCCGCGCCGGGAGCCGCTCATCCGCAGCCGCCGGACCTGCGCCCACCCAGCAGCCACCAGCCCGCACCCGTCTGAGAGACCCTGTTCTGAAGAGACCCTGCCGATCCGAGACGCGATGACCGCTGACTCACGCCCGACCCGTGCCGAGCGCATGGGGCGCCTGCCCTACACCCGGAAGCACACCCGGGTCCTCGTGGGCTCGGGGATGGGGTGGGCCCTGGACGCGATGGACGTCGGGCTCATCTCCTTCGTCGGCCTGGCGATCGCCACCCAGTGGGACCTGACACCCACCCAGCAGTCCTGGCTGCTCTCGATCGGGTTCGTCGGGATGGCCATCGGGGCGACGGCGGGCGGGATGCTGGCCGATCGCTTCGGCCGTCGCACCGTCTTCGCCGCGACGCTCGTCGTCTACGGTCTGGCCACCGGCGCCTCTGCCCTGGTCACCGGGCTGGCGGTGCTGCTGCTCCTGCGCTTCGTCGTCGGTCTGGGGCTGGGGGCCGAGCTCCCCGTCGCCTCGACGCTCGTGAGCGAGCTGTCCCCGACCCGCATCCGGGGCCGGCTCGTCGTCATCCTCGAGTCCTTCTGGGCGCTCGGCTGGATCCTCGCCGCCCTCATCGGCTTCCTCGTCGTGCCGCGCTCGGACAACGGGTGGCGGTGGGCGTTCGCGGTCGGGCTGATCCCGGCGATCTACGCCACCGTCATCCGCTGGCGGCTGCCGGAGTCCCCGCTCTTCCTCGAGCGCCGTGGCCGCACCGAGGAGGCCGAGACCGTCGTCCGGTCCTTCGAGATCTCGGCAGGGGTGCCGCACGAGGAGAGCCGCCCCCTGCCCCCAACCCCGCCGAAGCGCACCGGCGAGCTCTGGTCCCCCGCATACCGGGTCCGCACGGCGGGCATCTGGATCGTGTGGTTCTGCGTCAACTTCTCGTACTACGGCGCCTTCATCTGGCTGCCGACGCTGCTCTACTCCCAGGGGTTCGACCTGGTCCGCTCGTTCGGGTACACGCTGATCATCACCCTCGCCCAGCTGCCGGGGTATGCGGTGGCCGCCTTCCTCGTCGAGGTCTGGGGTCGCCGGGCGACCCTCGCGACCTTCCTCGTCGGCTCGGCTATCGCCGCGACCGCGTTCGGGCTGTCGGGTGCCGTGTGGCAGATCCTGCTCGCGGGCTGCGCGCTGTCCTTCTTCAACCTTGGCGCGTGGGGCGCTCTGTATGCGGTGACGCCGGAGATCTATCCCACGACCGTGCGCGGGGCCGGTGCCGGCGCGGCCGCCGGCTTCGGCCGGCTCGCCTCCATCGCGGCTCCGCTGCTCGTCCCCGTTGTCCTGGCGGCCTGGAGCAGCTCGGCCCTCTTCGCCCTTTTCGGGGTGGCCTTCGTGATCGGCGCGGCCGCCGCATACCTCCTGCTGCCGGAACAGGCCGGCGAGCGCCTCGACCCGACCTGACCGACGCTCCGCCGGCGAGGGCACGCCAGAGACCCCTGCACAACGCGAGAGCGCCCCGACCCGGGTGGGTCAGGGCGCTCTCGTCGTCCGCGCGTCGCCGCGGGACGGGCAACGTCAGCGGGTCTCGCGGTGCGGGGTGTGCTTCCTGCAGCGCGGGCAGAACTTCGCCAGCTCGAGCCGGTCGGGGTCGTTGCGGCGGTTCTTCTTCGTGATGTAGTTGCGCTCCTTGCAGTCCGTGCACGCAAGAGTGATCTTGGGGCGGACGTCGAGGGACTTCTTAGCCATCGGGGGCAACCTGCTCTTTCGGAACCTTTAACGAATGGTGTGCGCGTGCGGGACCACGCGGGCACAAGGATCAATGCTACGCCTCGGGAGGGTCTACGAAGAAATCTGCATGAGAGATCCTCGAGACAACCCGTAGGACGGATCCAGTAGCGGGAGCGGGGCTCGATCCCGCGACCTCACGATTATGAGTCGTGCGCTCTAACCAGCTGAGCTATCCCGCCGTGGGCCCGCCGAACAGCTGGCCGGCGCCGTGCACAGCGCGACCGGGCGGACCGGAGCCCCCTGTCGGAATCGAACCGACGACCTTTTCCTTACCATGGAAACGCTCTGCCGACTGAGCTAAGGGGGCGTGCCCGCAGGCGAACTGCGGGCGCCGAATGAGATTACACGAGCGGGGCGCCAGTCATGAAATCGCGGGGTCCTCGAGCCGCTCAGTGCTTGTGCGGCACGCCCTCGCGGCTGATGACGAGCTCGATCGCCTCGACGTAGCCGCGCGGGCCGTGGCCGACGATGACGTGGTCCGCGACGTCGCTGATGAAGGAGAAGTGGCGGAACTCCTCTCGCTGGTGGATGTCCGTGAGGTGGACCTCGACGATCGTCCCCTCGACCGCGGCCAGGGCGTCCCGGATGGCGACGGAGGTATGCGTCCAGCCGCCCGCGTTGATGACCACCCCGTCCGCGGAGTGGCGCACCTCCTGGATCCAGTCGATCATCACGCCCTCGTGGTTGGTCTGCCGGAAGTCCAGGTCGTGGCCGCCCCGCTCGGCACACTCCCGGCACATCGCCTCGACGTCCGCGAGGGTGGCGTGCCCGTAGATCTCGGGCTGACGCTCCCCCAGCAGGTTGAGGTTGGGTCCGTTGAGGACGACGATCGTGGGCCGCGGGTGCTCGGACATGCCCCCAATCTTGGCCGATCGCCTGAGAGAGTGTGCGCTATGTCGTCATCGTCACCCATTCCGTTCCCGACGCTGGAGCAGGTGCGCCAGCTCCCGTCGCGCTACTCGCTCGTGGTTCCGGACAGCTTCACCGACGGCAACGGGCACATGAACATCGCCCGCTACATGCAGATCCACAGCGACGGCGGCTGGGCGTACTTCGAGGACCTCGGCCTCTCCGAGGAGACCGCGCGGTCCGGTGGACCGACGACCTTCGACGTCGAGCACCACGTCCGCTACCGCCGGGAGGTGCACGCCGGGCACCGCGTCTCGGTCCATGTCCGCCTCGTCGGCCGCACCGAGCGGGCGCTGCACTCCGTGCAGTTCCTCGTCAACGAGACGACCGCCGAGGTCGCGAACTCGCACGAGGCCATGTCGCTCGCCGTCGACCTGGCGACCCGGAAGATCAGCACCATCCCCGAGGACATCGCCGCGCTGCTCGACGCCCGGATCGCCCAGGACGCCGCACTGGAGTGGGAGGCGCCGTTGTGCCTCTCGCTCAAGCGGTAGCGACGGTAGCCCCATTTCCCCTCGCGCGGTCGCGCGCCGAGGACTACGGTCGATGGATGGCTATGCGCTGGTACTCCGTCGTCGTCGACTGCAATGACTTTGCCGCCCAGGCGCGCTGGTGGGCGGAGACCCTTGACTACTTCGTCGTCTTCGAGTCCGAGGACGAGGCCGCGATCATCCCGCGCTGGGCCTCGGTCGAGCCGATGGAGGACCTCGAGGCGTTCCGCAAGCAGCCCCAGGGCCTGGTCTTCGTCAAGGTCCCCGAGGGCAAGACCGTGAAGAACCGGCTGCACATCGACCTCGCCCCGCACACGAGCGAGGACCGGGACGCCGAGATCGCCAGGCTGCTCGAGCGTGGCGCGACGAGGGTCGATGTGGGGCAGGGATCGGACGTCAGCTGGACCGTGCTGGCCGACCCGGAGGGCAACGAGTTCTGCGTGCTCTCGGCTCGCAACCTGTAGCTCGTCCGTGCGGACCATCGCCGACGACCTGGGCCGGGAGTGCCGTCTGCCCGAGGGACCCGTCACCCGGGTCGTCTCGCTCGTCCCGTCCCTCACCGAGGCCCTGGCCGCGACCCGCCCGGAGGCTCTGGTCGGCGCCACGGACTGGTGCACCCACCCGGCCGATCTGGCCGTGACCAGGGTGCGTGGGACGAAGAACCCGAACCTCGAGACCATCATCGAGCTGGCCCCGCAGCTGGTCGTCGCGAACAAGGAGGAGAACCGACGCGTCGACGTCGACCGCTTGCACGAGGCCGGCATCACCGTGTGGGTCACGCAGACCGAGGACGTCGTGGAGGCACTCCAGTCGATGGAGCGACTCTTCGAGGTCGCCCTCCAGTGGGGCGTGCCGCCGTGGCTCGGCACGGTCGAGCGGCTGTGGCTGCGCCGCCGACCGGCTCCGGTCGCGCGCGTCGCCGTCGCCATCTGGCGGGACCCGTGGATGGTCGTCGGCTCCTCGACCTTCACCGGCGACCTGCTCGCCCGGGCGAGGCTGGAGAACGCGTTCGCGACGCATACCGATCGCTATCCCCGGGTGGAGCTCGATGAGCTCGACCGGCCCGACCTTGACGCGGTCCTGCTGCCGGACGAGCCCTACGTCTTCACCGCCGAGGACGGACCCGAGGCGTTCGCGACCGCGCCCACCCGGCTCGTGAGCGGCCGCCTCCTCACGTGGTACGGCCCGTCTCTCATCGAGGCGCGCACCGTCCTGGACGCTCTCGCCGACGACCTGGCCACCAGGTGACCCGGGGCGGGTCCGGCCGTGCTAGACAGAGCGCATGAACGACGCGACAACGAGCGACAACAGCACGAGGACTGACAGCATCACGACGGGCGCCGGTGGACGGTTCGACGGTCGGACCGCGATCGTGACGGGCGCGAGCCGGGGCATCGGCCTGGCCATCGCCCGACGCCTGGTCGACGACGGGGCGCGCGTCGCCATCACCGCCCGCAAGCCGGAGGCGCTGGCCGAGGCGGTCGCCGAGCTCGGGCCCGAGCGGGCCATGGCGATCGCGGGCAACGCCGCCGACCCTCAGCACCAGCAGCAGGTCGTCCAGCAGGTCATCGACACCTGGGGCAGCCTGGACTTCCTCGTCAACAACACCGGGATCAACCCAGCCTACGGACCCCTGATGGACATCGACCTCGAGGTGGCGCGCAAGATCTTCGACGTCAACGTCGTCGCGGCGCTCGCGTGGGTGCAGCACGCCCACCGCGCCTGGATGCGCGAGCACGGCGGGGCGATCGTCAACGTCGCGAGCGTGGCCGGGCTCCGCCCCGCACCGGGGATCGCGATGTACGGCACGAGCAAGGCCGCTGTCGTCCATCTCACCGAGGAGCTCGCCTTCGAGCTCGGCCCGGACATCCGCGTGAACGCCGTGGCTCCCGCGGTGGTCAAGACCCGGTTCGCGACGGCGCTCTACGAGGGCCGGGAGGAGAAGGTCGCCGCCCGCTACCCCCTGAAGCGGCTCGGCGTCCCGGACGACATCGGCAGCGTCGTGGCCTTCCTGCTCAGTGACGACGCAGGCTGGATGACCGGCCAGACGCTCACCATCGACGGTGGCGTCCTGCTCAATGGCGGAGCCTGAGATGACCCTCTCGGCGCAGGGCCGCGTCGCCGTCGTCACCGGGGCTGCCGGCGGCATCGGCGAGGGTCTGGCCCGCAAGCTCGCCGCCGAGGGCGCCCGGGTGGTCGTCTCCGATCTCGACACCGAGCGCGCCCACGCGGTCGCCCAGGACATCGGTGCGCTCCTCGTCGCGGGTGACGCGGCGAGCGAGGACGGGGTCGCGGCGCTCATCGAGACCGTCGAGGCCGAGCTCGGCCCGATCGAGATGTTCTTCGGCAACGCCGGCCTCGACGTCGGCCGTTCGCTCGACGCCTCCGAGGAGGACTGGGCCCGCAGCTGGGAGGTCAACCTCATGGCCCACGTCCGGGCGGCACGCCTCCTCGTGCCCGGCTGGGTCGAGCGGGGCGAGGGCTGGTTCGTCTCGACCGCCTCCGCAGCCGGCCTGTTGACGATGATCCAGGCCCCCGCATACTCCGTCACCAAGCACGGCGCGGTCGCATTCGCGGAGTGGTTGTCGGTGACCTACCGGCACAAGGGGATTCACGTCCACTGCATCTGTCCGCAGGGCGTGCAGACGCCGCTGCTCGATCGTGCCGGCGCGCTGGCCGAGGTCGTGGGTCGCGACCGCATCCTCTCCCCCGAGGAGGTCGCCGACGCCACCTGGGCAGCGATGCAGCAGGACCGCTTCCTCGTCCTGCCCCACCCGGAGGTCGCCGGCTACTACGTCACCCGCGCCACGCATACCGATGCCTGGCTCAAGGGGATGAACCGCCTGCAGCGGCAGTACGAGCAGCGCTAGCCACCCGCCTCAGGCCTGCGCGAACGTCTCCCGGGAGACGATCGCCTCGCGCAGCTCGCTGAGGCCGTCGACCATCGCTCGGCGCACGCCCGGCGTGAGGTCGTCGCGCTCCAGGGTGCGCACGATGAGCGCCTCGGTCTCGCGGTCGACGAGCCGGCTGGGGAAGGCGAGACCCGCCACCCGCTGCAGGGCGTCGTCCCCCATCGTGGCCGACATCGCCGGGATATCGACGACATACCGATCCCGGTATGCGCTGAGCACCTCGAGCGACCCGCTCACCCAGAACGACCCGGCGATGGCGTTGGCCTCGTAGTTCGAGATCGTGGGGTTCGTGGTCAGCTCCGCCCAGGCCCACTCCTTCGCGTCGGCGGTCGGGATGCTGGCGCGCGCGGAGAGCGCGGCGAGCTTCCCGGTGAGGGTGTTGTCCGCACGCCGGGCCGTCTCGATCCCCTCCAGCCCCAGCCAGCCACGGCGGGCGAGTGCGCCCACGACGAGCCAGCGGAAGTCGCTGTCGTGCTCGAGCCCCTCGGGGAGCCCGTCGCCTCCCGCCCACAGCTCGAGGAGGTCGCGGTCCGTGCTGACCCGGGCCAGCGCGCGAGCGGCGGCGAGCATGGCGCTCGACCCCGGCTCGGCCGAGTCCAGTCGGGCCTGCGCTGCCCGGGCAGTGCTCGCCTCGGCCTCGCTCTCGAGGTCCTCGGGCAGGAAGGCAGGGATGACGCGACTCGTGAGGGCGTTGAGGCTGCGGCCGAGGATGGCGGCGTTGGACTCCGTCGGCCATGCGGTCTCGACGAGACGCACCAGCCGCTGCGGAGGAGCACTCGCGCGGTAGACCCCCTCGATGACCGCGCTCCACAGGACGGCCCGCACCTGCGCGTCGGCGATGCGCGGCATCACCTCGGGGACGAGGTCGTGCTGTGCCGCCGACAGGTCCACGGTGGCCCAGGTGAGGTCGGTCGCGTTCGGGAGGGTGATCCCGCCGCCGCGCACGGCGTCGGGCAGCGGCACCTCGTCGGCGGTGAGCGTGATGCGCTCGGTGACGATGGAGCCGTCGGCGTCGATCCGGCCGATGTCCACGGTGTGCGGACGCTGGGCCGGGTGGTCGGCCGGGGGCTCCCTGCGGAGCACCTCCCCGTCGACGGACAGCACGTCGACCCCGGCGGTGCGTAGCCACACCTCTGACCACTCCTGGAGCGACTGCCCGGAAGCCTGCTCCATGACGGCGAGGAAGTCGGCCAGCCGGCCGTTGGCGTAGGCATGATCGGTCAGGTAGGTCCGGATGCCGGTGATGAAGGCCTCGTCACCGATGTACGCGATGAGCTGGCGCAGGACCGAGGCGCCCTTGGCGTAGGAGATGCCGTCGAAGTTCTGCAGGGCCGACTGGGCGTCCGGCGTGGGCGACCCGGCGACCGGGTGGGTGGACGGGGTGCGCTCCGCCGCATACCCCCAGAGCTTGCGCGACATGGAGAACTCGACCCACGCCTCACGGAAGCTCGTGGCGGAGACAAGGGTCCGGTAGGCCATGTACTCGGCGAACGACTCGTTGAGCCACAGGTCGTCCCACCATGTCATCGTCACGAGGTCGCCGAACCACATGTGCGCCATCTCGTGGGCGATCGTGTTGGCCCGGCCGAGGATCTGGTCCTCGCTCGCGGCGCCCCGGAAGATCATCGAGTCCCGGAAGGTGACGCAGCCGGGGTTCTCCATCGCGCCGGCGTTGAACTCGGGGACGAAGACCTGGTGGTAGGAACCGAAGGGATAACGGATCCCGAAGAGCGAGTGGTAGTAGTCGAGGCTCTGGGCGGTCACCTCGAGGATGCCGTCCGCCTGCGCGGTCAGCGCCTCCCGGAGTGAGCGCCGGGCGTGCACGCCGAGTGGGACGCCGTCGTGCTCGGCGTAGACCGAGGCGTACGGTCCGGCGCACACCGTGACGAAGTAGGTCGCGAGCGGCGCGGTCTCGGCGAGCACCCACCTCCCGTCGCCGTGGTGCTCGGCGGCTCCGTTGCCGAGCACGGTCCACTGCGGCGGAGCGGTCACGGTCACCTGGTAGGGCGCCTTGAGGTCGGGCTGGTCGAAGCAGGCGAAGACGGTCGGCGCGGCGTCGAGGAAGAGGTGCCCGTAGACATAGATCTCGCCGTCCGCCGGGTCGACGGCGCGGTGCAGCCCCTGCCCGTCCCGGGAGAACCGCATCGTGCCGCGGGCCTCGAGCACGTTCCGCTCCGCCAGGCCCGGCAGGGGTATGCGTCCGCGCGCCAGGTCGTCCGCCGCACCTTCGAGGTCGAGTGGCGCACCGTTGAGGAGGACGCTGTGGATGCTCTCGGGACGGAAGTCCACCCAGGTGCTCGCACCGGGGCTGCTGCACGTGAACTCGATCCGGGCACTCGACTCGAAGGTGGTGTCCGAGGGGGTGAGATCGAGATCGACCGTCATGCGGTCGACTGTGATGAGGCCGGCACGCTCGCGTGCCTCGGTGCGCAGCAGCGGCGCGTGCTTGGTCGTCACCTCACCGACCCTATGCGGTGGACGGGATACGCGCCGCGCAACCCGGGACGGTCACTCGGAGTGCATCGCGGCGCTGAACTGCGCGGCGTGCAGGCGCGCAAAGGCGCCGCCGGCCGCGAGGAGCTCGTCGTGGTTGCCCTGCTCGACGATGCGGCCTTCCTCCATGACGAGGATGAGGTCGGCGTCGCGGATCGTCGAGAGCCGGTGGGCGATGACGAAGGACGTGCGGTCGGCGCGGAGGGCGGCCATCGCCTGCTGGACGAGCACCTCGGTGCGGGTGTCGACCGAGGAGGTCGCCTCGTCGAGGATGAGCAGGTCCGGCTCGGAGATGAAGGCGCGGGCGATGGTGACGAGCTGCTTCTCACCGGCGGAGAGGTTGGAGGCCTCGTCGTCGAGCACCGTGTCGTAGCCGTCGGGCAGGGTGTGGACGAACCGGTCGACGTAGGTGGCCGTAGCCGCCGCCACGACCTCTTCGTCGGTCGCCCCGGGCTTGCCGTAGGCGATGTTGTCCCGGATGGTGCCCGCGAACAGCCAGGTGTCCTGCAGCACCATCCCGACCCGCGAGCGCAGCTCCTGCCGGCTCATCTGCGTGATGTCGACGCCGTCGACCGTGATCCGTCCGGCGTCGAGCTCGTAGAACCGCATGATGAGGTTGACGAGGGTGGTCTTCCCGGCGCCGGTGGGCCCGACGATGGCCACGGTCTGGCCCGGCTCGACGCAGAGGTCGAGGTCCTCGATGAGCGGCTGGTTCGGGTCGTAGGAGAAGCTCACGCCCTGGAACTCGACCCGCCCGGACCGGTCGGTGACGACCTGCCCCTCGACGGGGTCCGGCTCCTCCTCCACGGCATCGAGCACCTCGAAGACCCGCTCGGCCGAGGCCACCCCGCTCTGCATGAGGTTGGCCATCGAGGCCACCTGTGTGAGCGGCTGGGTGAACTGCCGCGAGTACTGGATGAACGCCTGGATGTCACCCACCGAGAGGTGGCCGTTCGCGACGCGCAGCCCGCCGACCACGGCCACGAGGACGTAGTTGAGGTTCCCGATGAAGATCAGTGCGGGCATGATGATGCCGCTCACGAACTGGGCGCCGAAGCTCGCGCGGTACAGCTCGTCGTTGCTCACGTCGAAACGGGCCTGCGCCTCCTTCTGCCGGCCGAAGACCTTGACCAGGTTGTGGCCGGTGAAGGACTCCTCCACGACAGCCGTCACGTCGCCCGTGGACCGCCACTGGTCCTTGAAGTGGACCTGGGCCCGCTTGCCGATCGCGCCGGCGACGATGATCGTCACGGGCACGGTGACGAGGGCGATGAGGGCGAGGAGCGGCGAGATCCAGAACATCATGCCGAGCATCGCCAGCACCGTGAGCAGAGCCGTGAGCAGCTGCGCAAGGGTCTGCTGCAGACTCTGGGCCATGTTGTCGATGTCGTTCGTGACCCGGGAGAGGATCTCTCCGCGAGGCTGCCGGTCGAAGTAGCTGAGGGGCAGCCGGTGCAGCTTGTCCTCGACGTCGCGGCGCACCCCGAAGATCGCGCGGTTGACGACCCCGACGAGGATGCGGGCCTGGAGCCACTGGAACAGCGCTGCCAGGACGAAGAGGCCCACGGCGAGCCCGAGGATCCGCGAGACGGCGTCGAAGTCGACGCCTTGTCCCGGCACCAGGTTCTCCATGGCTGCGACCATGTCGGCGACCCGGTCCTGACCCTGGGCCCTCAGCCCCGCGACCACCTCGGCCTGCGATGCGCCCTCGGGGAGCATGCGACCGACGAGCCCCTCGAAGATCCGGTCGGTCGCCCAGCCGAGGATCCGCGGCCCGGCTGCCTGGAGCAGGACCGAGATCACGCCCATGGCGATGGCGAGGAGCACGAGGCCCCGCTGGGGGGCGAGCAAACCGATGAGGCGTCGGGCACTGGCCAGGAAGCTCTTCGGCTTGTCCGTCGGTGCGCTCAGCGCGTTGTGCGGCGGGCCGGGGGTGCGAGCAGGTCCGCGACGCTCGGCCGCGGCCTTCTCCTCCTCGGTGAGTATGCGATCGGTCACGATGCGCTCCCTGCCGCCGCCCCGGGCAGTGTCGCCGCCTGGCTCTCCACGATCTCCCGGTAGGTCGGGCAGGACCCGAGCAGCTCGTCGTGCGTGCCGATGCCGACGATGCCGCCGTCCTCGATGACGACGATCTGGTCGGCGTCGATGATCGTTGCGACGCGTTGGGCGACGACGATGACGGTCGTGTGCTCGGTCGTCTCCGCCAGGGCCTCGCGCAGGCGGGCGTCGGTGGCCACATCGAGGGCGGAGAAGGAGTCGTCGAAGAGGAGGATGTCGGCACTACGCACGAGCGCGCGGGCGATGGCGAGCCGCTGTCGCTGGCCGCCGGAGACGTTCGTCCCGCCCTGGGCGATCCGCGCCTCGAGGCCACCGTCCATGCGCGTGACGAAGTCCTCCGCCTGGGCGACCCGGAGCGCCCGCCAGAGGTTCTCGTCGGAAGCGTCCGGGTCGCCGTAGCGCAGGTTGCTGGCGACCGTGCCGGTGAAGAGGTAGGGCTTCTGCGGCACGTAGGCGATCCGGGCCCAGACGTCCTCCAGACGGGCCTGCCGGACATCCACACCGCCGACGAGGACCGCACCCTCGGTGACGTCGTGCAGCCGAGGGATGAGGCTGAGCACCGTGCTCTTGCCCGAGCCCGTCGATCCGATGATGGCCGTGGTCGTCCCCGGCGTGGCGACGAAGGAGATCCCGTCCAGCACCGGTGCCTCGGCCCCCGGGTAGCGGAACGTGACATCCCTGAACTCGACCCCCGCATACTCTGCCGTGATCGGTTGTGGCGCACCGGGATCGACGACGGTCGACTCGGTGTCCAGCACCTCGACGATGCGCCTGGCGCTGACCTCCGCGCGCGGGATCATCATCGCCGCCATCGTCGTCATCATCACTGCCATGAGGACCTGGATGAGGTACTGCATGAAGGCGATGAGCGAGCCCACCTGGACCGCGCCGCTGTCCACGCGGTGCGCACCGAACCAGAGGACCGCGGCGCTGGAGAGGTTGAAGATGACCATGACGGTCGGGAAGGCGAGTGCCATCAGCTTGCCCACGGAGATCGAGGCGTCGGTGTACTCGACGTTGGCCGCCTCGAAGCGGTCCCTCTCGACCTGCTCCCGGACGAAGGCGCGCACGACGCGCACGCCGGTGATCTGCTCACGGAGGATCCGGTTGACCCGGTCGACCGCCTCCTGCATCACCTTGAACCACGGCACCATCCGGCTGATCACGAGACCGATCGCGACGGCGAGCAGCGGCACGGCGACCGCCATGATCCAGGCGAGCCCGGCATCCTCCTGGAGCGCCATGAAGACGCCGCCGATCATCATGATCGGCGCCTGGACGACGACGAGGAGCATCATCGTCAGGACGGTCTGGACCTGGGTGACGTCGTTGCCGGCCCGGGTGATGAGGGTGGGGGCGCCGAAGCCGATCACCTCGCGCTCACTGAACCTCAGGACGGTGGAGAAGACCTGGGCGCGGGTGTCCCGTCCGACCGCCGCCGAGACCTGGGCCGACAGCCGAACGGCCGCGATGGCGGCGAGGATCGCTACCAGCGAGACACCGAGCATGATGGCCCCGGTGCGGACGATGTAGTCGACATCGCCGAGCGTGACGCCCTGGTCGATGATGCGACCGTTCAGGTTCGGCAGGTAGAGGTTCGCGAGGACGCCGACGACCTGGAGTGCGGCGATCGCAGCGAGCAGTCCGGCGTAGGCGGGGAGTCCGCGTCGGAGCAGCCGGATGAGCACTCGGGAATCCTACGTCGACGCACTGACAGCCGCGCGACGATTTTGCAGGCGGGCGAGTGCCGGCTCAGCGCAGCCGCTGGCCGGCCATCTCCTCGAGGCGGGCGATGCGCTCCGGCATGGGCGGGTGGGTCGAGAAGAAGCGCGAGACGTCCTGGGCCCGGAACGGGTTGACGATCATCATGTGACTGGTGTTGACGATCTCCGGGTTGGGCGGAAGCGGAGCGCGCGCAACGCCGTACTGGAGCTTGTGCAGGGCCGAGGCGAGCGCGAGCGGGTCACCGGTGAGCTCGGCGCCGTCCTCATCGGCGTCGTACTCGCGGGTGCGGCTGATCGCCATCTGGATGACGCTCGCGGCGAGCGGCGCCAGGAGGGCCATCGCGAGCATGGCCAGCGGGTTGCCGCCGTTCCGGTCCCGGCCACCGCCGAAGAACATCGCCATCTGCGCCACCGAGGTGATGATGCCGGCGAGCGCCGCGGCCACGGAGCCGGTGAGGATGTCGCGGTTGTAGACGTGCATGAGCTCGTGGCCGAGGACCCCGCGCAGCTCCCGCTCGTCGAGGAGCTCGAGGATGCCCTGGGTGCAGCAGACCGCCGCGTTGTCGGGGTTGCGGCCGGTCGCGAACGCGTTCGGCGCCTGCGTCGGGCTGATGTAGAGCCGTGGCATCGGCTTGCCCGCCTTCTGCGAGAGCTCACGCACGATCCGGTACATCGTCGGCGCCTGCTGCTCGGTGACCGGAACCGCGCGCATGGCCCGGATGGCCAGCTTGTCGGAGTTCCAGTAGCCGTAGAAGGTCGTCACGACACCGATGAGCGCGAACAGCCAGATGTACCGCCCGTTTCCGATGAGGGCGCCCACACCGAGGAGCAGCGCCCAGATCATCCCGAAGAGGGCGGCAGTCTTCAGTCCATTGAAATGGTTCTTCATGCCAGGGACAACGCTAGCGAGTGTGCCGGTGCTTCCGGACCCTGCTCGCTCAGCAATCGCTACCGGAACACGAGCGCGGGCAGGACGCTCGTCACGACGAGCGCGACGCCTCCGATGAGGAGCGCGAGCCGGCTGCCCGGCATCCGCTGCAGCGGGCCGCCCGACCGGCCGGCGGCCAGGAGCATCGTCACCCAGCGGAGATAGACCGCGACACCGAGCACCGCACCGACGACGGCGAGCGCGGCGACCGGCCACAGATCCGGTGTCGCCACGGGCTGCAGGGCCGCGATCTTGGCGACGAGGCCGATGACTCCGGGAGGCAGGCCGGCGAGCGAGAGCAGCGCCAGGATGAGCAGGCTGCCGAGGACGAGATGGTTCCGCGCCAGCCCCGCCGTGTGCGAGAGCTCGCGGGCGCGGCCCGGGACGCCTGCGCCGACCGGCCCGTGGACGAGGTGCACGACGATGAACGCCACGGCCGTCGCGATGACGTAGGCGGCCAGGTAGCCGGCCGCAGCAACCGTCCCGGCCGGGGTGAGAGCCACGAGCGGGAGGACCACCCAACCGGCCTGACCCACCGCGGACCACGCGAGGAGGCGCACCGGATCCACCTGGCGGAGGGCGATGAGGTTGCCCAGGAGCATCGAGATCAGGGCCAGTCCGGCGAGCGCGACGACCACTCCGGTGGCCGATGGCGCCTGCACCACCGAGGACAGGGCACGCACGACCGTGACGAGGGCTCCCAGCGCCGCGATCTTCGAGACCGTCGCCAGGGCGAGGGTGATGGGGACGGCGGCCCCCGCATACGTCGTCGGCGTCCAGGCGTGGAACGGCACGAGGCTCAGCTTGAACCCGAGTCCGGCGAGGAGGACGAGGACGGCCGCGACCAGGACGAGCCGCTCCTCCGGCACGCGCCAGGCGTCGCGAAGCCCGCTCGTGGCGAAGGTCGAGGAGCCGGTGGCGATGACCCAGAGCGCGACGCCGAGCGCGAGGAGGGCGAAGGACAGGACCGAGGTGACGAGGAGGGTCAGCGCTCCGTGCAGCGCCTCGCGGCGCGCGGCGAGCGCGACCAGGGCGATCATCGGGAGGGTGGCCAGCTCCAGGCCGACGAGCCAGGTGCCGAGGTCCTGGGCGGCGACGACTGCGGTCGCGCCGGCGGTGGCGGCCAGCACGAGGGCGGCCGAGACCGCCGGTCCCCCGCGCAGCGGGTCACCGGCACCGGTGCGCCAGGTGTCGCCCACGAGCATGAGCAGGACGACGGCGGCCGCGACGAGAGCACACATCTGGAGGACGCCGGCCATCCGGTCGGCGGCGTAGAGGCAGGCACCCTCGGGTGCCTCGAGGCAGAGCGACCGCAGCGGCTCGGCGCGGGTGGCGCCGTAGCCGGCGACCGCAACCCCCGCCCCGAGGGCTACGAGGGCCACGCCGAGATGCGGCATCCGGGCACGTGGCGAGATCGCATCGATGACGAGTACGAGAAGGGCGCCCAGCGCCGGGGCCAGCACCGGCGTGAGCGCGAACCAGTCGACGGCGACTCTCATCGGCCCAGTACCCCCGCGAGCAGGGCGCTCGCGTCCGCGGACGTCACCGACCACACGACGTGCGGCACCAGACCGATCGTGACAGTGGCGACGACGAGCGCTGCAAGCACGAGGCGTTCGGCACCACTGGTCTCGGTGGGCGCGGTCGGCTCGACCGGTGTCTGCGCCTCACCCACCCAGAGCAGTCGCCCGACCCGCAGGGCGTATGCGGCGGCCAGGACGGCGCCGAGCGCCGCCACGGCGGCACACACCCGGAGCAGCAGGCCCGGACCGAGTCCGCTCGTCCAGGCACCGTACACCGCGAACAGCTCGCCCCAGAACGCAGCGAGACCGGGCAGCCCGAGTCCCGCGGCCAGGCCGAGGATGAGGACGAAGCCCAGCCGGGGGGCGTGCTCGCGCAGGGCCGGCAGTGGCGCGTCGAAGCGCACCGCACCCCAGCGGTCCTTGAGCCCGCCGATGACGACGAAGAGCAGGGCCGAGATGACGCCGTGCGCGATGTTGCCGATCAGAGCGGCCTGCAGGCCGACGACCGTCCCCGAGGCGAGACCGAGGACGACGAACCCCATGTGCGCGATGGAGGAGTAGGCGATGAGCCGCTTGGCGTCGTTCTCGACGAGGCAGACCAGGCCGGCCCAGATGATGCCGATGGTCCCGAGGACGGCGAGCGTCGGTGCCACCCGGGCGAATCCGTCGGGCACCGAGGCGATCGGGAGGCGGACCAGGCCGTAGGTCCCCATCTTGAGCAGGATCGCGGCGAGGATCACCGAGCCGCCGGTGGGTGCGGTGGCGTGCGCTGCGGGGAGCCACGTGTGCAGAGGGAAGACGGGCACCTTGACCGCGAGCCCGGTCACGAGGAGGGCGGCGACCAGGGTCTGGGTCCCCAGCGGCAGGGCCGCGCCGGCGTCGACGAGCACGTCGAAGTGGCTCGTGCCGGCGGAGCCGACGAGCACGAGGATCCCAATGAGCATGAGCACCGAGCCGCTCACCGTGAACAGGATGAAGCGCAGCCCGGCGTCCTTGCGGGCAGCCGCGTCGTGCGGGTCACCGAAGCGGTGGATGAGCAGCCACACCGGGATGAGGACCAGCTCGAAGGCGACGAAGAAGAGGATGGCGTCACGGGCGGCGAAGGTCGCGAAGGCGCCACCGGTGGCCATGAGCACCGCGCCGAGATAGAGCGACGGGGAGCCACCCGTGGGCAGGTTCGACCGGGCCAGCAGGACGACGAGCACCCCGATCGCCGCGGTGAGCACGAGCAGCGGCGCGCTGATCCCGTCCACCCCGAGCGCCAGCCGCAGGCCCAGCACGCCGACCCACTCCCGGTCGAAGGCACTGTCGGTGACGAGAGCGGCTACGAGGAGGCCGAGGGTAGCCAGCGCGGCGACCATCCCGACGGACCAGGCACTGGTGCGCGGCAGCTGTCTCCCGGCGAGCACCAGCCAGAGGCCGACGACGATCGGCACCGCGATCGCTGCGAGGAGCGTCATGCGCCACCCCCCAGGGTGATGACGACCCCGAGAGCGAGGAGGACGACCAGGCCGATGCCGACGAGAGCAGCAGCCGTGAGCGGCCGCGAGGTCTGCGCGTCGCCGGCGCGGTCGGAGAGACGCACTGCCTGTCGGGCGAGCGCCCGGACCGGGGCATCGACGACCTGCGTGTCGAGGGCGCGCACCGCTCGGGCTGCAGCGAGGACCGGCGTGGCGACGAGAGCGAGATACGCCCGGTCGGCCTGGAAGCCCTGATCCCACAGTGGCTGGCGCGAGCCGAGTCGGAGCGCCAGGTCACCGTCCTTCGACAGTACCCAGGCCAGGGCGATACCGGCGAGTGCCAGGACCAGCGTGACGGTCAGCCAGAGGACCGACACGTGCGCCGGCACGCCGAGGAGGTCCTCGAAGGCCAGCAGCACGATCCCGCCGAAGGCGGTGGCGACAGTGAGCAGGACGATGACCGCTCGAGGGGTGAAGGGTGCAGCATCGAGCTTGTGCTGGGCCTCCTTGAGAGCGGCGCGGGTCGCGACGACCGCACGCAGCTCGCCGGTGGTGAGGTCCTCGTCGGCCTTCTGCTGCCCCGGCCGCACCAGGATGAGGGCGGCGCGCGTCGCATACAGGGCCGTGAGGACGACCGTGACGAGGAGGGCGACCAGGAGGAGCCCGCCGCGCGCCCCTGCCCCCGCCCCGGCGACGGTTGCGACGACGAGCTCCTTGGACCATCCCCCGACGACGAGCGGGAGTCCGGCGAGCGCGGCGAAGCCGATGACCACGGCCGCCTGGGAGAGGCGGCGGCCTGCGGTGCCCTGGAGCCGCGCGGCGAGGGTCGAGTGGATGCTGAGCGAGAGCCAGCCGATGGTGAGGAACAGCAGCGCCTTGAACAGGGCGTGGGAGTACATGTGGAACAGGGCGGCTGCCGAGCCCTCGAGGTCCGCGACCAAGGCCAGTGGAGCGAGCATGACCGCGACCTGGCTCACCGTGGACCAGGCGAGCAGCGTCTTCAGGTCGCTCTGGCCGATGGCGAGGACCGCACCGAGGATCATCGTCACGGCGACGCTGACCGCGAGCAGCCACTGGGCGGCCGGAGCCAGAGCCAGCAGCAGGCGCAGCTGCGCAAGCACGACCGTTCCTGCGGCGACCATGGTCGCGGCGTGGATGAGGGCGGAGGCGGGCGTGGGGCCGGCCATCGCGTCGGCGAGCCAGTCCTGGAAGGGAAACTGGGCCGACTTGCCGAGCACGGCGATGACAAGGAGGGAGATCGCCAGCGTGAGGGCTGCGCCGGTGTTCGCCGACCAGTGGGTGACCACCTCGGTGTACCCGGTTGAGCGGGCGCCGGAGGCGAGGATGACGACGCCGAGCACGAACCCCACATCGGCGAGCCGCGTGACGATGAAGGACTTGTAGGCGGCTCGCCGCGCCCGCCCGCTACGGCTCCAGTGCCCGATGAGGAGGTAGGAGCAGTACCCCATGACCTCCCACCCGACAAGGGTGAGGACGAGGTCACCGGAGTGCACGACCAGCTGCATCGCGGCGGCGAAAAGGGAGACGGTCGCGAGGAAGACCCCGAGCCGGTCGTCCTCGGCGAGGTACCAGGTCGCGAAGGCCAGGACGGCGAGGGTGACGACGGCGACGACGAGGCTGATGAGCGCGGTCCGCGAGCCCACGGCGAGGTCGAAGGGAATCGTCACCTCACCCAGTGCGATCTCCGGGATGCCGCTCGAGACGGTGAGGACCGGGACGCCCGATCCGGTCGCCGGCTCGGAGATGGTGACGAGACGGTATGCGGCGGAGACGACCGCGAGGAACCCGGCGATGACGGTGATGTCCTTGACGATGCTCCGGCGCGCCGCGGCGAGGCCGAGGAGCGCGGCCGCGAACGGGATGAGGATCGTCGCGACGATCGGCAGGTGGAGTGAGACCGAGTCCTCGATCACCGGCCCCTCCCGAAGAGGTCGATCTCGCCCCGGAACCGGAACACCCCGAGGATCACTGCGAGGGCCACCGCGACCTCGGCCGCGGCGATGGTGATGACGAAGAGGGAGAGCACCGTCCCGCCGCTCCACTGGTCCTGGCCGGCGGCTGCTGTGGAGACGAGCAGCACGAGAGCGCCACCGAGGATGAGCTCGACCCCGATGAGCATGAGGACCGCGTTGCGACGCGACAGCGCGCCGTAGACGCCGATCCCGACGAGAAGGGCGGCGAGGACGTAGGGACCGAGCAGGCTCACGCCTCTGCCTCCCCGAGAAGCGGCGCGTCCGTCGACGAGGCGTGTGCCGGAGCAGTGTCCTCGCTCGGCCGATCCATCCGCGAGACGGCGAACGCCGCGACGAGCGCGCTCAGCAACAGGACCGAGAGGAGCTCGAACGGCCAGACCCACACCCCGAAGAGGTCACGGGCCATCACCTCGGTGCTCGTGACCGTCCGCTCCGGCAGGACCGCGACGACGGGGACGAGCACGGCGAGGAGGAGCGCCGCTGACGCCGCACCGAGCACGGCGGCGAGCACGCGACGTCGGGGACCGACGCTGACCTCTGTCTGCGCGGCGATCGGGCTGCGCGTGAGCATGAGGGCGAAGAGGACGAGGACAACGATCGCCCCGACGTAGATGAGGACCTGGACCAGCGCGACGAACTCGGCCCCCATGACGAGGAAGCAGCCCGCGAGCGCGCCGAGCGACACGACGAGCCAGAGTGCGGCGTGCACGACGCGCGTCGTCGTGACCGCGAGCAGGCCGCAGACGACAGCGATGAGCCCGAAGGTCGCGAAGGCGAGATCGAGCCCGGTCACTCGCTCTCCTCCGCCGCGCCGGTTGGTCTGGGGGCACGTGGCTCGCGCGGAGTTCGGGGCGCCCGGGGAGTGGCGGAGGCTTCACGAGCAACACGGGGCGGCTTGTTCGCCGCAACGACCTCGGCCGGGTCGGCGGCCCGCTCGTCGAGCGCCGGAGGCGGCGGGACGGTCGCCATCCACTCGCCGAGCCGGCCCTTCTCGTGGAGGAGGTCGCGGATGTCGAGCTCGGCGTACTCGAACTGGGGTGACCAGAACAGGGCGTCGAACGGGCACACCTCGACGCAGATCCCGCAGTACATACACAGCGAGAAGTCGATCGCGAAGCGGTCGAGGACGTTGCGCTGCCGGTCCCGACCACCCTCGGTCGTCGCCGGGATCGTCTCCTTGTGGCTGTCGATGTAGATGCACCAGTCGGGGCACTCCCGGGCGCACAGCATGCAGCTCGTGCAGTTCTCCTCGCGCAGGGCGATGACGCCGCGCGAGCGGGGTGGGAGGTTGGGCCGCTCGTCGGGGTACTGCTGGGTGTGGGCTCCGCGGACCATCACCTTCGCGGTCGTGCGCATCCCGGCGAGCAGACCCTTGGCTGCGCTGAAGGGGTTGCGTGACGACGCCTGCTCCGCAGGCTTCCTCGGCTCACTCATCGGCTCACCACCACGACCGCGGTCAGCGCGAGCTGTCCGAGCGCGACCGGGACGAGTCCCAGCCAGGCCAGCCGCTGGAGCTGGTCGGCGCGCACCCGCGGCCAGGCCACGCGCATCCAGATGATGAGGAAGGCGATGGGCAGCCCCTTGAGGGCAGTCCACAAGAAGCCGAGGTATGCGTCGCCCGGCCCCCGCCAGCCGCCGAGGAAGAGGACGGCGAAGAGGAGCGAGAACAGCACGATCCCGGCGTACTCGGCGAGCAGGAAGAACGCGAACCGCAGACCGCCGTACTCGGTGAACGGTCCCATGACGATCTCGGAGTCGGCGATCGGGGTGTCGAAGGGCGGTCGGTTCAGCTCGGCGACCGCAGCGCAGAGGAAGACCAGCGCCGCGGGCAGCTGCCAGAGCAACCAGGCCGGCGACCAGGCCTCGATGATCCCGGTGAGGTTGAGAGTGCCGGCCGCGAGGCATACCGAGGCCACCGAGAGGACGAGCGGCAGCTCGTAGGCAAGCAGCTGGGCAGCCGAGCGCATCGCGCCGATGAGGGAGTACTTGTTCGCGCTCGCCCAGCCTCCGATGAGCATGCCGAGGACGCTGATGCCGCTCGCGACGAGGACGAGGAGGGCGCTCGCCGGAACCTCGGCGCCGACCCAGCCGGGGTGGACCGGCACGACCGCCATGGCAACGAGGTAGGGCACCAGGGCGATGGCGGGGGCGATCCGGTAGAGCCAGCGGTCGGCGGCGGCCGGTGTGAGGTCTTCCTTCTGGAGGAACTTCACCCCGTCGGCGATGAGCTGCGCCCAGCCGTGGTAGCCACCGGCATACATCGGGCCGAGGCGCCCCTGCATGTGCCCCATGACCTTGTGCTCCATCTGGCCGACGAGCAGTGGCAGGACGAGGAAGGCGGCCAGCACTGCGGCACTCCGCAGGACGATCTCGAGGGCGCTCACCGCGGCCCCCACTCAGGCGGGGGCACGCCGGGGGCCTGGACGCGACGCCGGCTCGGCGACTTGGCACTGTCGTGACCCTCGCCGGGCTCTTTGCCTCCAGGCCAGGTCTTCGACGCCCTCGCAGCCAGCTGGAAGCTCTTGCGCAGTGGGTGTCCCTCGAAGCCGTCCGGGAGGAGCAGGGGGCGCAGGCCCTGACCGGTGTCGTCGGTGAACCCGTCGAACCCGATGCCGAACATCTCCGCGGTCTCGCGCTCGTGGAACGCGAAGCCGGCACGTAGCGGGGTCAGGCTGTGCAGGCTTCCGCCGTCAGGGACGCGGGTCGTCAGGCGGACACCCCTTGCGTCTCCGGGTGTGCTCAGGTCGAGGAGCCGGACGACGATGTCGAAGCCGGGCGAGTCGTCCTCATCGAGGTAGGTCCGGTCGACCGCCGTGAGCCAGTCGACGAAGGTGAAGCCCTCCTCGATCGCCGCCTCGACCTGGGCACGCCACTCCCGCGGCGCCACGTCGCGGGTGAGGTCCTCGGCCACGTCGGCAGCCTATCCGTAGCACCGGCCCGGAGCGGGGAGGAAGCCACCCGGAGATCCCCGGCCCGCGGCAATTGCGCTGGCGGGTGTCAGTGGACGCGACTAGCGTGGAACGACATGGACAGACTCGCCATCATCGCCCGTGAAGCAGACCGGTTCGCCGCAGTGCTCGCCGACTGCGACCCGAACGCCCAGTGCCCGACGTGCCCGGACTGGACGGCTCAGGACCTGCTGTGGCACCTCACCGACGTGCACCAGTTCTGGTCGCGCGTCCTCGGCGAGGACATCCGCACCGATGAGGCGGCCGACGCGCTCGAGCAGAACCCACCCGAGCGTCCGGCGGACGTCCGTGGCATCCTCGGGATGCGGGAGAACGCCACCCTCCGCCTGCTGGAGCAGCTCACGGATCTCGGGGACGACGAGCCCAGATGGTCGTGGTTCCCCGCAGACCAGACGGTCGGGTTCACTCGCCGGATGCAGACCTACGAGGCGACGATGCACCGGGTGGACGCCGAGCTCACCGCCGGCAAGGAGGTCTCGCCCATCGCTCCCGACGTCGCGAAGGGAGCGGTCGACCACTGTGTCGACGTCATGTGGGAGGCCATCGGCGCCTGGCTGCCGGACGGGTTCGAGGACGAGAGCCTGGCCATCGTCGAGCTCGTCGCCTCCGACACCGGAGACCGGTGGCTGCTCGACATCGGCCACTTCTCCGGCGTGGGCGCCTCCTCGGGCAAGCCGTTCGACTACGCGCGGGCCAGGCGTGCCCCAGAGGGCAGCGAGCCGACGGGCACGGTCACCGGCACGGTCGAGCAGCTCGCGCTGTGGGCCTGGGGACGAGCACCGGTCGATAGCGTCGAGCTCACCGGCTCGGACGACGCCGTGGCGGCCACGCGTCGCCTCATCGAGCAGGGCATCCAGTAGCGCCGGGGAGTCTCCGAAGCCAGAGCTCGTGTGGAGGACTGCTGCCGTCAGGGCAGCAGTGATTCTCCTCGCGAGGTACCGGCGCGCCGCCTCAGGGGGTGCCGGCGGGCGGCTTGACCAGACCCCTCGTCAAGTCAGCGGTGTTCGCGAGCCGGTGCCCCGCATACCTCCTGCGGATCGACTGCCCGACCGACTCGTCGGCGATCTTCTCCTGGAGCTTGATGATCCCGTGCAGGAGCGCTTCCGGCCGCGGTGGGCACCCGGGCACGTAGACGTCCACGGGGATGATGGTGTCGACGCCCTTGGTGACCGAGTACGAGTCCCAGTACGGCCCACCGGAGTTGGAGCAGGCGCCGAAGGAGATGACGTACTTCGGCTCGGGCATCTGGTCGTAGAGGCGGCGGATCGCCGGAGCCATCTTGTCGGTGACGGTGCCGGAGACGACCATCAGGTCGGCCTGCCGCGGACCGGGCGCGAACGGGATGACGCCGAGGCGGATGAAGTCGTGCCGGGCCATCGAGGCGGCGATGAACTCGATGGCGCAGCAGGCGAGTCCGAAGTTGAACACCCACAGCGAGTAGCGCCGGCCCCAGTTGAGCACGACCTTCAGCGGAGTGGGTGCGTGCTCGGCGACCGGTCCGACCCGCGGCATCCCCAGTGCGGTCCGCATCAGATCCACCTCAGCAGACCGCGGCGAGCGGCGTGCACGAGACCGAGCAGGACGATACCGATGAAGACGGCGATCTCCACAAGCGAGGCCACACCCAGGTCCGGGGAGGAGAGCACGAAGGCCCAGGGGAACAGATAGACGGCGTCGACCGCGAAGATGACGTAGAGGAACGCGAAGATGAAGTAGCGGACCTGCGTCTGGGCCCAGCCACCCCCGACCGGGTCGACGCCGGACTCGTAGGTCGTCAGGGTCACCGGCCGTCCCACCGTGGGCGCGACCAGCGAGCGCACGGCCATCGCCACGACGAAGAGCAGCACCCCCGCGAGGGTCACCGACGCGACGATCACGTAGCCCGACACGCTGGTCAGCCTAACGTCTGTGGCCCCCCGTAGCCTGGATCCATGACCACCGCTGACTCTCAGGCGCCGACGTATGCGCTGCTCACCTTCGAGGAGTGCGGCGCCGGGATCGGGGCCGCGGCCACGGTCCTCCGCGCCAATGCAACGAGCTCTGGCCTGCAGGCGCCGGTCCCGACCTGCCCGGGCTGGACCGTCACCGACCTCGTCGCCCACCAGGGCATGGTGCACCGCTGGTGCGCCGACACGCTGCGCGGGGAGCGACACGACGCGGCCGAGCACCTCGCCGAGGGGCTGGCGAGCACCGACCTGCTGCAGTGGTTCGACGACGGCGCGACCGCACTCCTCGACGTCATGTCCAAGACACCGGACACGTGGGAAGGATTCTTCTTCCTCGACACTGCACCCCACCCGCGCGACGGCTGGGCGCGGCGGCAGTGCCACGAGACGACGATCCACGCCGTCGACGCGATGAGCGCCAGGCTCGGCCGGCCCCCTCGCGCCGAGGAGGTGTGGTTCTCCTCCGAGCTCGCCACCGACGGGATCGACGAGCTCGTCGTCGGCTTCGGATCGCGCAGCAGGTCGCCGCTGCGATCCCGTGAGCCGGTGGAGCTGGAGATCCGCACGACCGACACCGGTGCGGTGTGGACCGTGCACGTCCACGCCGAGGACCCACCGCGCGTGGAGCGCCGAGTGGCACGTGCGCCGGACGCGAGGTGGTCGGGCAGGGCACGCGACCTCTACCTCGGGGTCTGGAACCGGATCGAGCCGAGCGAGCCCGACCGACCGGATGACCGCATACAGACTGAGGTGGTGACGCCGGCCGGCGCCGGGACGCGAGAGCTCTGGCGCGAGCTGATGCAGGTGAGGTGGTCATGAGCAAGGACCAGACGGTGGTCCGGATCCCCCCGGACGACCACCACCGGGACGTGACGGGGGGTGCGCTCCGGGCCGGCGTGTTCGGTGCGATGGACGGTCTCGTCTCGAACTTCTCGCTCGTCGCAGGCGTGATCGGCGCGGGTCTGTCCTCGCGCAACGTGATCCTCACCGGTCTTGCCGGTCTCGCGGCCGGTGCGTTCTCGATGGCTGCGGGTGAGTACACGAGCGTGGCCTCACAGACCGAGGCGACCGAGGCCGAGATCGCCAAGGAGAAGATCGAGCTCGCGCGCAACCCCGTCGGCGAGGCAGCCGAGCTGGCGCAGATCTACGAGGGCTACGGCATGTCCCCGGAGACCGCTGCCGAGGCCGCCCGACAGATCACCGAGCACCCCGAGCACAACTGGCGGGTGCACGCCCGCGAGGAGCTGGGCGTCGACCCCGACGACCTTCCCTCACCGTGGGTGGCGGCGGGCTCGAGCTTCCTCTTCTTCACCCTCGGCGCACTCATCCCCCTTCTGCCGCTCTTCCTCGGTCAGGGGTCGGTCTGGGCGGTCTCGCTCGTATCCGCGGTGGGCCTGTTCGCCTCCGGCGCCGTCGTGGCCCGGCTGACCACGCGTCCCTGGTGGTACGGCGGAGCGCGTCAGCTCATCCTCGGACTGGTCGCGGCCGCTGCGACCTACGGGTTGGGATCCCTCGTGGGAGGGATCTGAGGCCCGTCGGTCCAGCGCTCCGACACCGCTCTGCTCCCGGTCCACCGGGTGTCGGTGGGCCGGGCTAGGGTCGCATCGTGACCTTGTTCGTGCACCGCGCGACGAGCACCGATGTGCTCGCCGACGGCCTCGCCGAGCTCCTCGCGGATCCGCTGCCGGATCCCTTCGCTGAGGACGTTGTCGCCGTGCCCACGAAGGGGGTCGAGCGGTGGCTGGCCCAGCGTCTGTCGCACCGGCTGGGCGCCGGCTCACCGCTCGCAGGGGTCACCCGCTCGGACGGAGTATGCGCTGGTGTCCGCTTCCTGAACCCGCACTCCCTCGTCGCGATGGTGCTCGGCATCGAGAACGGCGATCCGTGGCATCCCGACCAGCTCGCCTGGCCGGTGCTGCGGGCCATCGACGACTCCCTCGACGAGCCCTGGGCGACCACCCTTGCCGATCACCTCGGCCATCGCCTACCCCCCGAGCTCGCCCCGGAACGTGCAGCCGTCGAGGCCGAGTTGCGTGGGGGACGCCGCTTCGCGGTGGCGCGGCGCCTGGCGGGCCTGTTCAGCGAGTACGCGTCCCAACGGCCGGCTCTCTTGACCGACTGGCGACTCGGCGGACAGGGGAACGGACTGGGTGACGAGATCGACGAGGACCTCGCGTGGCAGCCGCACCTGTGGCGACGGGTGCTCGACATCGTGCGAGAGACGCACGGCGAGATCCCAGCACCGGACGAGCGCCAGTCACGGGTCGTCGCAGCGCTGCGGGCCGGTGGTTCGGAGGGTGATGCGGCTGACGGCATGCACGCCGGTGACTCCGCGCCGCTCAGGCTCGCGCACCTCACCCTTCCCGGGCGGCTGTCCCTCTTCGGCCACACCCGCATCGCCCGCTCGGAGATCGAGGTCATCGACGCCCTGGCCGAGCACCGGGACGTGCACCTGTGGCTTCCGCAGGCCTCGCCCGCAGGCTGGGACCGGCTGGCGGACGCCACCCGGTTCGGACCGGTACGACGTAGCGACGACGACTCCGGCCTGCTCGTCGAGCACCCCCTCCTCGCCAGTCTCGGCCGGGATGCCCGGGAGCTGCAGCGCACCCTCGCCCTCGCGGGACCCCGAGAATCGGTCGTGCTCGCGCGCGGGCCTGAGTGCGCGCCTCGCGCCGAAGCGACCACGCTGCTGAGTCTGCTCCAGTCCGACATCGCTGCGGACCGCGCGCCGGAAGAGGAGGACCGGGCCACGCGGATCATCCCGGCGCACGACCGCAGCGTCCAGATCCACGCCTGTCACGGCCGGGCCCGCCAGGTGGAGGTGCTCCGCGACGTCCTCGCCGACCTGCTCCAGCAGGACCCGACCCTCGAACCCCGCGACATCCTCGTCATGTGCCCTGACGTCGAGACCTTCGCCCCGCTCATCCACGCGTCCTTCGGCATGGGTGGAGTCGTCATGATGGATGGCCGCTCCGCCGGACAGGGCTCGAACAAGACCGCAGCCCACCCTGCCCACACCTTCCGGGTGCGGATCGCGGACCGGGCGCCCACGCATACGAACCCGGTGCTCATGCTCGCCGACCGCCTCGTCCTGCTCGCCGGCGGCCGCCTGACCGCCAGTGAGGTCCTCGACCTCGCGAGGAGCGCACCCGTCCGGCGACGCTTCGGTCTGCACGACGACGATCTCGACCGCCTCACGGACTGGATCGCTGCTGTGGTGATCCGGTGGGGACTCGATGCCGAGCACCGCGAGGCGTACCGCCTCCGCGACCTCACCCAGAACACCTGGCGCGCCGGACTGGACCGCATCCTCGTGGGCGCCGCCATCGACGGCGAGGACGTCGACCACGTCGGGACCACCCTCGGCCTCGATGACCTCGACAGCGGCGACATCGACCTCGCCGGACGGCTGGCCGAGCTCGTCGCCCGGCTCGGGGCCACCATCGAGGCGATGCACGAGGCCGTCACCGCGAAGGATTGGGTCGAGGTGCTTCGCGAGGGGGTCCTCGGGCTGGCCGACGTGCCGCGCCGGGATACCTGGCAGATCGCCCAGCTCGAGCACGAGCTGGCGCGGATGGGTGCGGCTGCCGAGGCTGCGGGCGGAGTCGCTCTGGCGCTGAGCGATGTGCATGCCCTGCTGTCCGGGCGAGGGGCCGGCAGGGCCACCCGGTCCAACTTCCGCACCGGAGCACTCACGGTGTGCACGATGGTGCCGATGCGCTCCGTGCCGCACCGCGTGGTCGCTCTCATCGGCCTTGATGACGGCGTCTTCCCGCGCACGACGGTGCCCGACGGCGACGACGTCCTGGCGCGGCAGCCGGTCACGGGCGAGCGGGATCCGCGTAGCGAGGACCGCCAGCTCTTCCTCGACGCCCTCATGTCCGCCGGGGAGACCGTTGTCATCACCTATGCCGGCTTCGACGAGTACACCGGCCAGGAACGCCCACCTGCCGTACCCCTCGGCGAGCTCGTCGATGCGCTGCACCGCACTGCCTCCGGCCCCGGTCTGGACCGATTGCTCACCGCGCACCCTCTCCAGCCCTTCGATGCCCGCAACCTCGGCGCGGCACCCGCGGACACCACTCCCCTGCTCCCCGACGACCGACCGTTCAGCTACGACCCAGCTGCTCTGCGGGCCGCCCGCGAGGCGCTGGGCGAGCGCGAGCCGCGCCGAACCCCTGCTGACGCACGGCTGGGGCCGAGCCCCGAGCCCGAGGTGGACCTCGCAGACCTGACGACGTTCTTCCACAACCCGGCCAGGGCATATCTGCGGAACCGGCTCGGCCTGATCCTGCCCGAGGAGCCCGAGGAGCAGAGCGAGGGCATCCCGATCGAGCTCGACGGGTTAGCGGAGTGGACCATCGGCGAGCGGGTGCTGCAATCCGTTCTCGCCGGCCGCGATGTCGAAGGGGTCTGCAACGCCGAGCTCTGGCGTGGGGAGCTGCCGCCGCATGCGCTCGGCTGGACGAAGCTCACCGAAATCGTCAAGGAGGTGCAGGACCTCACCCGGATCGTCTGGCGTGAGGCCCGCATGGGAGGCCCTGGCATCGCGCTGCCGCGCGAGGTGATTGACCTCGATGTCGCGCTGCCCAGTGGCCGGCGCCTCATCGGCACCGTGACGGACGTCGTGGGACACAAGGTCATCCGGGCGACCTACTCCAACCTCGGCCCCAAGCACCGTCTGACCTCGTGGATCACGGCGCTCGCGCTGGCGGCCCAGGGCGCGCCGCACACCAGTCACGTCGTGGCCAGGCACCGCGAGTACGGCCGACGCAAGCGCGTCCTCCTCTCCCACGGTGGTATCGCGCGGGAGGAAGCGCTCGAGCTTCTCGACCGGCTCGTCGACCTCCGCGACCGAGGTCTGTGCGAGCCGATCCCGCTGCCGCTGAAGACCTCCGCAGCCTGGGCCCAGCGTTATCTCCGTGACGGTGACCAGGGAGACGCCACCACCCGAGCCGCCGGGGAGTGGGTGAGCGACAGGAACCGCGGCTTCCGGAAGGAGCAGGAGGATCCGAGCCACGCCTTCGTCTACGGCGGAGGCGACGTCCCCCTCGAGCGGATTCTCGGAACGCCCGCCGACGACGAATGCTGGGACCCACAGATCACGTCCCGGCTCGGTCAGCTCGCCGTACGGGTCTGGAGACCTCTGATCGAGGGCGAGCACGAGAGGCGTGCCTTCTCATGACCGGCACCGTCCCCGCAGCCCTCCCGATGGCAAACTTCGACATCACCGGCCCACTACCCACCGGCACCGTGCTGCTCGAGGCGAGCGCGGGGACCGGTAAGACCTGGACGATCGCGGCACTCGTCACCCGCTACGTCGCCGAGGGCGTCGTCACCCTCCCGCAGATGCTCATCGTCACCTTCGGCCGCAGTGCCAGCGAGGAGCTCCGGGCGCGCGTGCGGGAGCAGCTGGTCGTCGCCGAGCGGGAGCTGGCCGCGGCGGTCGCCGGCCGTCCACCTGAGCCGGATGACGCTCTCATCGCCCTGCTCACGGACGCGCCGTTGGAGGAGCTCCGTCATCGTCATCGGCGGATCCGGGCTGCTCTCACGCACTTCGACGCGGCGACGATCGCCACGACCCACCAGTTCTGCCACCAGGTCCTGCGCAGCCTCGGGGTCGCAGGCGCCACTGACTCGGGCGCCACGCTCGTCGAGGAGGTCGAGGACCTCCTCGTTGAGGTGGTCGACGACCTCTACCTGCGCGGCTTCGGCCGCGACGACAGGGCGCCGGTCTTCTCCCGGAAAGAGGCGATGACCATCGCCCGCGCTGCGGTCGGGGACGTCCATGCCGAGCTGCGGCCGACCGCCGCCGAGCACCGGAGCCCTGCGGACCGACGGGTGGGCTTCGCCCGGGCGGTGCGGGAGGAGATCGACGTCCGGAAGCGGCGACTCCAGGTCATGCACTACAACGACCTGCTCACCCAGCTGGCCGATGCTCTCGAGGACGAGGACTCACCGGCCAGGGTGCGGATGCGGCAGCGGTGGCAGGTGGTTCTCGTCGACGAGTTCCAGGACACCGACCCGATCCAGTGGCGGGTGCTCGACCGGGCCTTCTCCGGCCACGCCCATGCGATGGTCCTCATCGGTGATCCGAAGCAGGCCATCTACGCCTTCCGCGGCGGCGATGTCGTCACCTATCTCGCCGCTGCGGCCACCGCGGACGACCGCCGCACCCTGCCCCGCAACTACCGGTCCGACGCCCCGCTCGTCGATGCGCTCGGCGTGCTCCTCGGCGGGGCCCAGCTCGGTGACCCGCAGATCGTCGTCCACCCGGTCTCGCCCCACCGCCGCGAGTGGCGTCTCGCAGGGGGTCGCATCCAGGCGCCTATCCGACTGCGGCAGGTCCTGAGCGAGGAACACCTCGGAGGTGACGACAGGATCGGTCGGGTGCGTGCGCACGTTGCCTCCGACCTCGCAGCCGACATCGCCGCCCTGCTCGCCTCCGATGCCACCTTCTGCGGGCGACCGATCCAGGCCAGGGACATCGCGGTCCTCGCCCACCGGGGGGAAGACCTGCGCCAGGCCCAGGCTCGGCTGCGAGCCCTCGGCATTCCGGCGATCGTGGGCGGCGGGGACAGCGTGCTGCTCAGCAGAGCCGCCAAGGACTGGTTGACCCTGCTCGAGGCCCTGGTCGCACCGCACCGATCAGCCCGGACCCGCGCCGCAGCCCTCACCGACCTCCTCGGATACGACGTCGAGTCACTCGACACCTCGGCGACGGACGGGCGGGTCGAGGCCCTCGACGACGAGCTCGCACAGCGCTGTCGGGACCTGGCCGCGATCTATGCGCGGCAGGGCATCGCCGGGGTGTTCGAGGATCTCGCGGCACGCGGCCTGGCGGCGCGGCTCCTGCATCAGGTCGGCGGGGAGCGCTCGATCACAGACCTGCAACACGTCGCGCAGCTCCTCCACGAGGCCGGCCGCCGCGACAACCTCGGGCTGGCGTCCTTGCTCACCTGGCTGCGCGCGGCCATGGCCGAGGATGCTCCACGCTCCAGCGGCACCCGCTCGCGCAGGCTGGACAGCGACGCCGCAGCCGTCCAGCTCGTCACGATCCACGGGAGCAAGGGCCTGCAGTACCCGATCGTGTACCTGCCCGCGCTGATGTCCCGCTTCGTGCCCAAGGCTCCGGAGGTGCCGCTCTATCACGAAGCGCCCCCTGAACGAGTGCGCTGCATCGACGTCGCCGGCGATCTTTCGTCGAATCCGACCTGGCACGACGCTGTTCAGATGTGGCGGACCGAGGAGGCCGGCGAGTCTCTCAGGCTTCTCTATGTGGCGATGACCAGGGCCCAGTCCCAGGTCGTCACGTGGTGGGCGAGGAGCGAGAGGAACACTCCGGCCTCAGCCCTCCACCGCCTGCTCTTCGGACGTAGTCCCGGCGCTCAGGGCGCCGATGCCGGGGCAGTCCCCGACCGGGTGCCTCTCCCTGCTGATGACGCGGCGGCAGCAGCGGTGCTGCGGGCGTGGGCGGACGCCGGAGCCTTCGCGCTCGAGCGGGCGGACCTCGCTCAAGAACGTCCCTCCGCTCCGACTCCTCCCCCACCCCGACTCGGCATGGCCGCGTGGACGCGCCGAATCGACGAGGCCTGGCGCCGCACGTCCTACACCGCCCTCTCGACGCCCCCCGAGACGCACACGACCGGAGCCGCAGACGGTATGCGCGCGACAGCCGGTGCAGACGTCGCCTTCGGCGGCGGCGGGGTCGGGACGACTCTCGTGGACAGTGAACCGGAGGTCGTTCCTCGAGCGGATGAGCCGGAGCTGCCGGAGCTGGTCACGCCCGAGCGTCCCGGCCTACCCGGCCTCGAGCTCGACGACCTCGGGGTCACTGTCCCGGGAGCGGACACACCCTCGCCCATGGCGGACCTGCCCGTCGGTGCCACCTTCGGATCGCTCGTCCACGCCGTGCTCGAGCACGCCGACCCGAAGGCCACCGACCTGCGCGCCGAGCTCCTCGACCACATCCGGGAGCAGCTGGTCGAGTGGCCGGTCGAGGACCTGGACATCGATCTGCTCGCCGACGCCCTTGTTGCAGTGTGCGATACGCCTCTCGGTCCGCTAGCCGGTTCGACCACCCTCCGGCAGATCGGCCTCCCGGACCGCTTGAGCGAGCTCTCCTTCGAGCTGCCGCTCTCCGGCGGTGACGAGCAGCAGGCAGGCGCTCTCGCCGGCCCCGAGGTCACTCTCGGCGACCTGGCTCCGCTGCTCCACGCATACCTCGCGACGGGCGATCCGGTGCGCAGCTGGGGCGATGTCCTCCGCGCCAGTCCGGACCTTGCTGCCCAGCCGCTGCGTGGGTATCTCACCGGCTCCATCGACGTCGTGCTGCGGACCGGCGGGCGCTACCTCGTCGTCGACTACAAGACGAACTGGCTGGGGCCGATCGACGAACCCCTGACCGCCGCGAGCTACCGACCCGAGCTGTTGGCGGCGGCGATGAGCCACTCGTCCTACCCGCTCCAGGCGGTTCTGTATGCGGTCGTCGCGCACCGTTTCCTCCGCTGGCGACTGCCTGGCTACGATCCGCAGGAGCACCTCGGCGGAGTGCTCTATCTCTATGTGCGTGGGATGTGCGGACCGGACACCCCTGTCCTCGACGGTCACCCGTGCGGCGTGTTCTCCTGGCGCCCACCGGTCACGCTGGTCGAGGCGATCTCGGACCTGTTGGACGGTCGGGTCAACGAGGTGACGGGGCGATGATCCTGGAGACCTTCGAGCCCATTGGGAATCACGACCGACGGCGTGCTGTCGAGGCGGAGGGTATGCTCGCGTCGCTCAACGCCGCGGGTGTCCTGACTGCCGCTGATATCCATGTAGCCCGCACTCTCGCTCGAGCCGCTGAAGAGCGGGACTCTCTGGCCGTGCTGGCCGCGACCTTCGCGACCCGGGCGCTGCGATCAGGATCCGTGGCCGTCGACCTGTCGCAGCTGCCCGAGACGATCCGTGGGGCCGTGCCCGACGACGACTGGCCCGACCCTGACGAGTGGCTCGAGCGGGTCGGCTCGAGCCGCCTGGTCGCCGAGCGGGCCCTCGTGGTGGACCAGGGACTGGTGTATCTCCAGCGCTATCACCACCAGGAGGTCCAGGTCGTCGAAGACCTGCGGGCTCGGGCGGAGCTCGGGCCGCCTGCGGTCGATGCGTCCGTCCTTGCGGCGGGGCTCGCGCGGATCTTCCCCGGGGACGGCTACGCCGAGCAACGTGCTGCCGCCGAAGTCGTCGCGCGGTCGCGGACGAGCGTGATCACCGGCGGACCGGGCACGGGGAAGACGACGACCGTGGCCGGCGTCCTGGCCTTGCTGGCCGAGCAGGCCGCCGCCGCTGGGGAGCGACCGCTGCGGGTCGGGCTCGCGGCTCCGACCGGCAAGGCGGCGGCCCGGATGAAGGCAGCCGTCGCCGGTGCCCTCAGCGAGATCCTCGAGCGCACAACGGATCCCGCGACGCGACGGATCATCGAGCCGCTGGCCGAGGTGGAGCCGAGGACGTTGCACCGGCTGCTGGGGGCGCGCTACGACAGCCGTACCCGGTTCAAGCACAACCGGAACAACCGTCTCCCGCACGACGTCGTCCTCGTGGATGAGGCTTCGATGGTCTCTCTGACCCACATGGCGCGGCTGCTCGAGGCGCTGCGTCCCTCGGCCCGGCTCATCCTCGTCGGCGACGCGGACCAACTGGTCTCGGTCGACGCCGGTGCAGTCCTCGCCGACCTCGTCGCGGGGGTCGAGGAAGGGTCGCACGGTGCGGGTGAGCCCCTCGTCGCCCTCACCCGGCTGCGCACGGTGCACCGCTTCGGGGAGACCATCGGCGCACTGGCCGAGGCCCTGCGTGTCGGAGACGCGGACAAGGTCGTGGACGCTCTCAGTGCCGGCAGCGACGAGGTCGAGTGGATCCGTGACGTCGACCCAGGCGTGGCGCTGCGACCCGTCCTCACTCGCCACGCCCTGGCGATCCTCCGCGCGGCACAGGCCGGGGACGCGTCGACTGCCATGGCGGCGCTCGGTGCGCACCGACTCCTCTGTGCCCACCGCGACGGTCCGTACGGGGTGCACACCTGGAACCGCTACACCGAGACCTGGCTGGCTGAAGAGACCGGCCTGACGTTCTACGACCCGATGTACGTCGGCCGTCCTCTCCTCGTCACCGCGAATGACTACGCGACCGGCGTGCTTAACGGCGACACGGGTGTGATCGTCGCGTCATCCACGCCGGCCGGCGTACCCGTGCGGATGGCGGTTATCGACGGGGCCACCGGCGCCCAGCGGTTCGCTCCCAGCCGGTTGGGTGAGATCGAGACGATGCACGCGATGACCATCCACAAGGCGCAGGGCAGCCAGGCAGCCGAGATCACCGTGCTCCTGCCCGATGAGGAGTCACGGTTGCTCACGCGCGAGCTGTTCTACACCGCGGTGACCCGGGCCGAGTCACGGGTGCGCGTCGTCGGGAGCGAGAGCGTCATCCGGGCAGCGGTGGAGCGTCGGGTCGTTCGAGCCAGCGGGTTGCGCCAGAGGCTGACCGCGGGCCAGTAGGGACGATCCGAGGGCTGACGCCCGGAGCCTCATTGTGATTGGCTGCCGTTATGGGCTGGCGCACCGAACCGGTAACCCAGGATCGCTTCGAGGACCTCGCCGACGTCATCAACCCGAAGCGCAATCCCAAACACTGTTGGTGTCTCTCGCCCCGCCTCGGCGCACGCCAGATCGAGGAACTGGGTGGAGGTGACCGCGAGGCAGCGATGCGCGCGCTGTGCGCCCGCGAGATCCCGCCCGGCGTGGTGACCTACCACGACGACGTTCCCGTCGGGTGGTGCCACATCTCGCCCCGATCGGACATCCCGCGCCTGGTGCGCTCCGCACTCATCACGCCGGTGGATGACGTTCCCGTGTGGAGCATCCTCTGCGTCGTCGTCCGCGTCGGGCACCGGCGCCAAGGGGTGACCAACCGTCTCATCGAGGGAGCTGTCACCTGGGCGCGCGCCAACGGTGCCCCGGTGGTGGAGGCCTATCCAGTCGACCCACCGGGCCGGATGGATGGCGCCATGGCCTACGTCGGCACACGACAGATGTTCGAACGGGCAGGCTTCGACGTCGTCGGCGTGACCAAGGCCCAGTCCAACCGCTTGCCCCGACTCGTCATGCGCCGGGTGCTCGCAGACTGATGGCCGCAGTGCGAACGTCCGTGGGACTGGGTGAGCTCTGATGAGCCACTCAGGGCCTTCCCGATCCGGGTTCTCTGCCCGCCATGTGGTCGTCGAGGGAGTCGTCGTCCGGGGCCATGGCGTTGCTTCCGGCGTGAGTCCCTCGACGCCGTACCCCGACGGGACGATCACCCTCCAGCTGCCGCACTTCGCCGCCCGGGGGCTCGACCTGTCGGGGTTCCACCTCGCCACGATCAACGTCGACATCTCTCCGCGCAGGTTCTCGCTCCGCCGACCCACCCACACGTTTCCCGACGTGCACTGGACGGACCGGCATGGTCCCGAGACGTTTTCCTTCGCCCGGTGCCGGTTGACCCGCGTCGGCGGTCGAGCAGTTGCTGGCGCCAGGGAAGGCTCCAACTCTGAGGATCGGCGCGAGGAACTCACCTCTGACGAAGGCTCATTCGAGGGGTGGATCTACTACCCCCACCCCGAGACGAAGCCCATGCATGACCAACCTCCAACCGTTCTCGAGCTACTCATGCCTGTTGTGCCTGACCTCGACTACGGAGACTCCGTGACCCTCGCGCTGGACCCGGAGGAGGTCTTCATCGACCACGGGATGTGAACACCGCACAGCAACAATCGAGTTCACCCCACGCGTTCAGTTGAGAAGCCGAGCGGCAAGGCTGCCGGCCGTCGTGCCCTGGATCTCGCTGACACATCACTCGCGCTGACGCCCGTCCCGGCGCCGAGCCATGCGGCGGCCCACTGACATCGAGAGCGGCCTAGAAGGGTGGTCCTCCGGCGGCGAGGTAGGCGAGGTAGGCGGCACGTCGGCGGTGGCGTTTGCTGGGCCGGTAGCGGATCTTGAGGTGCCGGTGCCTGGCCCGGAGGTCTGAGAGGTCGAAGGTGCTCGGGCTCGGGCGATCGGGTCGGCGCGACCGGCGCTGGGCTCGACATCCTTCGTGGGCGCAACTGGCGCAGTCGCAGGATCGGTCGCCCCAGTGACGAAGCTCCCGGTGCTGGGCGTCCGCGCGTTCGCCGGGGCCTGGCGGGCGGCTCGGTCGGGGTATCCGGTTCTGGTCGAACGCGTTCCCGAGGCTCCTGGGCCTGACCGGTTCAGTCGTCTCTGTCTCTTGGGCTGGTTGGAGCTCCCTGGCCAGCTCAGCGACCATCGTCGCCAGGGCAGCCTCCACCACACTGTCGTCGCCGGCCTGCTCATCGCCGCCGGCCTCGCCTTCGACCCCTGCACCGTGACCACGATTGTCCCGGCCACCCCCGGCTGTGCCCGCCTCCTCGACGGGTATCCGACGAGCCGGACCCTCCCGGACCCCTACGCCACAGTCAGCAGCGTCTTGGTCTTCGGCGCGACGGGGTGCCTCGTTGTCGTGACGGTCGGGGCTGTCCTGGTCTTCGTGGGGGTCGAGGGGTTCGGTGCCGGTGAGCTCGTCATAGAGGGCGTTGAGCGCTTGGATCTCGCGCTGCTCCTCGATGTCCTCGGCGGTGGGTGCCTCGACGTCGGTGACCTGCACCTGCCCGGTGCGCAGCTGATCCGCCGGGTAGGTGCGCACGCGTCGACCCGAGGGGTCGGTCCACTCCACTATCGCGTCCGGGTCGATCCGGACCCGCCACCGCCACCGCTGCTTGATCCGGTGATGTCGGCGGCACAGGCACATCAAGTTGAACGCTGCGGTCGGACCGGCCGGCCAGGGGACGACATGGTCGAGGTCGCACTGGCGTGCCGGCACGGCGCATCCTGGGAACCGGCAGCGCCGGTCCCGACGCCGGACCAGGCGCCGCAGCGCCCGTCCGGGCCGGTAGCCCTCACCGGCGAGGGTGTCCCCGACATCGAGCAGGGCCCCGGTGCCCGGGTCGCACACCCACCGCGCGGTGGCCTCGTGCTGAGGAAGGACAGCGACCGGCACCCACGCCATGAACTCACTACCCGGCAGCAGCACCGCCACGAACCGCTCCCCACCGTGACACCCCGGCAGCCCGTCGGACTCGCGCACGAACGCGTCACCCGGACCCGCCGACCCCGACGGGTTCGCGACCGTAGATGAAGCAGGAGGCGATGTCGGAGGCGACGGACGCGCAGACGCCGGCGACAAGCACCCCGAGGGAGCACCAGCGGCGAACGACGACGAGGACGAGGCCGACGAGCCCGAGCCGGTCGCGCCGGGGGCCGTGCCTGAAACCCCCGCATCACCGACATCAGCCCCGCCGTCTTGGTCGGCGCCACCGGTGTCGTCGCCGGGCGCGCTGCTGCTGGTGGTGCCGCAGGCCGCGTGGCCACACCCGCACGGCTCGGTTCCGCGGGCCTCGCTCAACGCGTCAGCCGAGACCGTCACGTGCAGCACCGTCTCCACCGTGGTACGCCCGTCGACCAGGTCCAGCAGCGCATACGCCCGCGCCTGCTCCAACGTCTCATACAACCCCTCCGCGCGATACTTGCGCGCCAACGCATCCACCGCCGCCCACGCCCGCGCCGACCGCTCCGACGGGAACACCCCAGCCCAGCACTGCGTACCCGCCTCCCCCGACCAGCGCCGCAACCCCGCCGAGGAACGCGCCCTCCGGATCCGCTCCCGCACCAGCTCCGGCGCCAACCGCGACAGAATCTCCCGCGCCCGACGCCGCAACGCCGGCCCCGACCTCGACCCGAACTCGACCCCCACCGCATCGACAATCGCCCGCGCCAACTCCGGCGGCAACCCCGCCAGCTCCCCACCCAGACACCGCGCCCGGTACTCATCCAGCACCCCATCGACCATCGCCGCATGCAGCGCCGGCACCCGCACCACCCGCAACACCGCCGCCTCCACCAGATCCTGGCCGAACCGGGTGCTCACCCCCGCAGCAGTCGCCACCATCGCCGCCGCATCCACACACACCGTCCCCAACCCGTTGACCTGCTCCCCGACCACCCCATCATCAGTGACCACCTCCTCGATCGCCGCCAACCGCACCACCGCCGCATCCCGCGCCGCCGCCAGCACCGACATCGCCGCCGACACCTCCGCGATCAGATCCATCCACGCCCCCACCCCACGCTCCCCCGCCGGCTGCAGACACGGCCCCAACGCCGCCTCCCGCACCCGCTCCAGAACCCCAAACCCATTCCCCGCCATGCATCAACCCAACCAGGAGGCACTGACAGACCTTGCCCCACACGGGACCAGGAACGCATCACATGTGGACAAGTGATCTGGAGGTTCGCACGTCGCACGGATCAGCTCGTCTTGACCCGAGCTCTGCCAACACCCTCCGGCAGTCCGCTGTCGCGCGGTGCCCACGGCCCAGTGCGCCAGGTGCGACTCCTGCCCGACCGGCCCCCCCGCATACCCGGAGTCGTTGGCAGCAGTGCGGCTTCAGACCCCAACTCCTGCACCCTCGATTGGAAGCCCTCTATCGTCGGTCCATGACCACTCGACTGAACCCCTACCTCAGCTTCGCGGGCGATGCCTCGGCCGCCCTAGCGTTCTACCAGGACGTCTTCGGCGGCGAACTCACCATCAACCACTTCGGCGACTTCGGCACCGACGACCACGGCGTGGGCAACCAGGTCATGCACGGCCAGCTGGAAACAGCGTCTGGCCTCACGCTGATGGCCGCCGACATGCTGCCGGGCGAGACGCTGCGGCCCGGGAACAACCTCGCGGTCAGCCTCAGCGGGGACGCCACCGAGGAAATGCGCGGCTACTGGCAGGCGCTGTCGGACGGAGGGACCGTGACGGTCGAGCTGGCCACCCAGCCGTGGGGCGACGAGTTCGGGATGTGCGTCGACCGGTTCGGGACCTCGTGGCTGGTCAACATCGCCGGGGGCGGCTGACCTACCCATCCGCGCTGCGCCCGGTCGGTCAGGCTGTCCGTACCGGCGGCCCGGCTGCGGGGCCGGCGCGCGGCCTACGACAACGGGCTCGAGACCTGCTGCTAGGCCACCGGCGACGCCAGATCCAGAGCCCGGGTGATCGCCATGCCCGGCCGGTACGCCAGGTGCTCATGACTCCGCGCATCCACCACGGCCAAGTCCGCGCGGCAGCCGACAGCCACCCGCCCGACATCGCTCCGACGCAACGCCCTCGCCGATCCCTGCGTCGCCGCCAGCAGTGCCTCGGCGACCGTCAGACCCATCTCCCGCACCGCCAGTGCGATGACGAACGGCATCGACGACGTATAGCAGGTGCCCGGGTTGCAGTCGCTGGCCAGCGCGATCGACACCCCCGCCTCCAAGAGCCGTCGCGCATCCGGGTACGGCGAGCGCGTCGAGAACTCCACTCCCGGCAGCAGGGTCGCGACCGTCGTGCCCGCCGCACCCGCGAGCGCCTCGATGTCGGAATCACTGAGGTAGGTGCAGTGATCGACCGACGCAGCACCGAGCTCGACCGCCAGCCGCACCCCGGGACCGTGACCCAGCTGGTTGCCGTGCACCCGCATACCGAGTCCTGCGGCCCTCCCGGCCTCAAGCACCCTCCTGGAGTCCTCCTCCGTGAAGGCGTGCGGCGAGTTCGGCTCGCAGAACACGTCGATCCACTTCGCGTACGGCGCACACGCCTGCAGCATCGGCCCGGTCACCAGTTCGAGGTATGCGTCGCGCCCCGACTCGCCCGCCTCCCGGGCCTCTGGGGGGACGACGTGGGCGCCGAGGAAGGTTGTCTCCTCGGTGAACTCGCGGGCGATGCGCAGTGAGCGCTCCTCGTCCTCGACGCTGAGACCGTAGCCGCTCTTGATCTCGACCGTCGTTGTCCCGGACCGGCGCATCTCGTCGATCCGGCGCGCCACGAGTGCTCGGAGCTCGTCGTCGCTCGCCGCCCGGGTCGCGCTCACGGAGACGCCGATGCCGCCGCCGTCATAGGGCTCACCGGCCATCCGCGCGGTGAACTCGTGGGAGCGGTCGCCGGCGAAGACGAGGTGCGAGTGCGAGTCGACGAAGCCGGGGATGAGCGTGGCGCCCCCGAGATCGATGACCGAGTCAGCAGCCGGCGCCTGGGACTGTGGCCCCACCCAGACGACCTGCTCGCCCTCGACCACGACGGCGCCGCGCTCGAGGACCCCGGCCGGGCCAGCCCCGAGGGCCGGGTCGCCCGTGACGACCTCGGCAGCGCCGGTGATGAGGACGCTCACGGACACACCTGTCCGATCGCGGCGGCGAGCATCGGCCCGACCGCACCGATCCGGTGCTCGCCGCCCGCGACGACGTGCTCACCGCCGATGACGACGTCACTGACGTCCTGGTTGCCCGCCACGAAGAGGATCTGCGTCGGGTCCGCACCAGCAGCATGTATGCCGTCGAGCCTGATGGAGATGAAGTCGGCGAGCGCCCCCTCCCGGAGCGTGCCGCCGTCGTCCCACCCGAGGGAGTGGTAGCCGTTCGCGGTCCCGATGGAGTCCAGCGCGCCGAGGGAGAAGCAGCCGCGTTCGAGGGAGTGGAGCCGCTCGTGCATCTCCACCGCCTTGACCTCCTCGAAGGGGTCGACGACGGCGTGCTGGTCCGATCCGATGCAGAGCAGTACTCCTGCGTCGTCGAGGGCGCGCGCCGGGCCGATCCCGTCGGCGAGGTCCCGCTCCGTCGTGGGACAGAGGCACACCACAGTCTCGTGCTCGCCCAGCAGGCCGATGTCGTCGTGGGTCAGGTGGGTGGCGTGGACCGCGGTGAGATCCGGGCCGAGCACTCCCTCGGCCTCCAGCAGAGCGGTCGGAGTCATGCCGTAGAAGTGCTCGCAGGCGATGTTCTCCCCCGGCTGCTCAGAGAGGTGGATGTGCAAGGGGGCCGGCCCGTCGGCAGCGCCGCCGAGTCCGGCACGGGCGAACTCGGCAACGGCGCCGAGGTTCTCGCGTGGCACCGCGCGCACGGAGTGGATCGCCGCACCGTGCCTCACCATCCCGGTGGGTCGGAGCGAGCTCACCCTCTCCGTCCACCCCTCGACCGACCCGTCGGAGAACCGTACCTGGGTCTCGTCGAGCGGCTCGTGTCCGGACGCGAAGAGCCCGCCGCGCAGATAGATCGTGTCGAGCAGTGTCATCCGGATCCCGGCTGCCCCTGCTGCCGCCATGAGCGCCCGCCCCATGGCGTTCGGGTCCGGGTAGGAAGCGCCTCCGGGCGCGTGGTGCAGGTAGTGGAACTCCCCCACGACCGTGTACCCGGCGAGCACCATCTCCGCGAAGACCGCCGTGGCGAGGGCCTCGTAGGTGCGGGGATCGAGGGCCCGGGTCACCGCATACATCTGCTCACGCCAGGTCCAGAAGGTGCCGCCATCGGCGTGCGTGCGCCCGCGGAGGGCGCGGTGGAAGGCGTGCGAGTGGGCGTTGGCGAAGCCCGGTCGGACGAGGCCTTCGAGGATGTCGTCGCCCGGCTCGAGATCGACGCCCTGCTGGATCTCGCAGATGACACCGTCCTCCACACAGATCCGGACGCGCCTACGCAAGCCCTCGGGAAGGACGGCCCGCGGGGCCCAGTACGCCTTCACCGCTGCTCGACCGTCGTGAGGTCGGCGAGCACGTCGGCGAGCGCGGAGACGCCCACGAGGCAGTCCGCCTCCTCGGCGAACTCCTCCGGCGAGTGCGAGATGCCGGTGGGGTTGCGGACGAAGAGCATCGCCGTCGAGATCCCCGCTGTCGCAAGGATTCCGGCGTCATGTCCGGCGCCGGTGCCGAGCAGTGGGGCACGACCGAGTCGGGCCGAGAGCCGTTCGGCGAGAACGGGATCGAACCGGGTGGTCGGGGTCCAAGACTCCTCCCGGACGAACCCGTCGA
>Ga0209313_1000215_pt1 | contig 66117 bp, 72 predicted proteins | sample BioC13SIPDNA_3_FD_185748 | JGI IMG/M metagenome (GOLD analysis project Ga0209313, IMG submission 185748) | Anaerobic biogas reactor microbial communites from Washington, USA - Biogas_R2_B C13 SIP DNA (SPAdes) (version 2) | ecosystem: Engineered > Bioreactor > Anaerobic > Unclassified | place... | reverse complement strand
CCTTTTTGCGAAGCATCTTCCAGACGGCCACGAAGTAGCTGGCGGTCAGCGGATCGCGCAGAAGAATATGGAACTCGTCGAAGTAGCACCACGTCGAAACGCCGTTTTTGTAGTTGGCATTGACCGCCGAAGTGACAAAATCGTTGGTGATGTGCATGGCGATCTTGCGGAGGTTTTCACCCATGCCTTTCAGCACGAAGCACACCACGCGGGAATTGAGGTTGACGTTGGTGGGGTGATTGAACAGGTTGAGGGAGCCTGTGCAGTAAAGCTCCAATGCCGTGGCGATCCGCTTGGCCTCGGGTTCGGGCTGTTTCAGCAGCTCCTCGTACAAATCTTGGAGCAGGGGCGGCTTGGCCGTTTCCAGCCCCAGCGCGATCTCCCGGTACACCTGACGCACACAGCGGTCAATCACGGTTTTCTCAATGGGCTGCAAGCCCTCCTTGCCGCCCACGATCAGCTCGCACAGGGACAGCAGGAAGTCCGCTTTCATGGAAAGGGGGCTGTCCTCGTCGTTGACGCTCATTTGCAGATCCATCGGGGAAATGTGGTTCGGGCTGTCCGGGGCAATCTCGATCACCTGACCGCCCAGCCGCCGCACCAGCGGGGCATATTCTCCCATCGGATCTACCACCAGAATCCGATCCTGCGGAATTGTCAGAAACACATTGAGCAGCTCCCGCTTGGCGGCGAAGCTCTTACCACTACCCGTCGAGCCGAGGTACATTCCGTTGGCGGATTTCAGTTTTTTGCGGTCAGCCATGATGACGTTATGGGAAAGGGCGTTCATGCCGTAATAGAGGGATGGCCCATCCATGCGAAGCTCCCGCGTCATAAAGGGAATAAAGATGGCCGTGGAGCTGGTGGTCATGCCCCGCTGGATTTCAACGCCGTTATAGCCCAGCGCCAGCGAGGACATATAGCCCTGCTCCTGCTGCCAGTCCAGCCGCTTCAAAGCACAGTTATACTTCTGCGCGATGCCGCCCACCGTGAAAATATCGTTTTCCAACCGCTCCCGCGTGGGGGCGGTGTTGACGATCAGGAACGTCAGGAGGAACATTCGCTCATTTCGGGACTGGAGCTCGGCCAGCAGGTCTGCCGCGTCCTTGGAAAAGGTAACGAGGTCTGGCGGGAGAATATCGGGATCGTACCCAGCGCGGGTGGCCTTGCGCTGTTCCTCCACCTTCATTTTGTCGATGTCGGAGATTTTGCCCTTGACCGTCTTAATGGCCTTGACCTGATCCACCGTCTGAATGTGCATGGTGACGGTCAGCTCTGCGTCCAATTCCAAAATCTCTAACAGGAGCTTGTCCGACATTTCCGACGCCATGATCTGCAAGTAGGACGCCGCGCCCCACGTCTGGCCCACGCGGAACAGCCGGGACTGTCGGAAGTCGAAGCTGTCCGGGACGATAAAATCTTTCGTCCCCAGCCCGGTATGGGCGATGTCGGCCCACTTGAAGCGGAACGGCTCCCGGCTGCTGGGGTGGAGCTGACCGTGGAGCAGGGCCAGACGCTCCCGTCCGTCGAGGGGCTGGGACTGCACCCCCAGCCGCTTAAAGTTGCCCATAACATCGGCCTCCACACGCTCCAGCCGGGGGCGGGCGGCGGCCACGTTCTCAGCGGGGATACCGAAAGTGATGTACTTGGATCGCTCAATACCGTTGTTGCTTTTGGCAATCTGGTTTTTCAGCATCCCGGTGAACTCGGCCCGGACGCTGTTGTACTCGTCCTCGGCGGGCTGGATATTCACCTTATAGCGGCCCCCGGAGCGGGAGCGGCGATTGATAAAGGAGAGCTGGAACGGCAAGGAGCTGTCAAAGTAGTTGAGGAACGAACTCCAGCCCCCGAAGATGGCCGTCTGATCCTCCGCCGAAGCCACGGAGTAATTGATGTCCTCGTATTCCACGGTTTTTGTGAACAGACCGTTGGGGAGCTGACAAATGCCGTCCGGGAGCATCCGCACATAGGGGACGGTCTGCTGGGCTGATATGGTGGCCGGGCGATTACCGGCCCGAATCAGGCTTTTTCTTTTCTTGGGGCTTCTGGTCAAAAGCATCCTCCTTTCCCGCAAATGGGGCGTAAATGTTCTGCGTCTGATAGGGCCTCACGCCGGGGCGGGTGAACTTGGCCCGGAGGATGTTCCGCACCACCTTTTCAAAAGGCAGGCCGTCCCGCTCATACATCGCCATGAAAAAGGCCGGGAGCATGAGCGCGATCATCAGGAACATCGACCCGGTATTTCCAAGTGTGCTGCGGGTCAGCAGATACACAGGGATGCCCACCACCGCCGCGCCGCCGAAACAGATCAACTGGCGCTTGGTGAGGTTAAAGGCGATTTTCGTCTTGATCTTGGACAGATCGTTAGGGACGTTCACATACGGCATGACTCGTCCTCCTTTCCGCCATCCTCTGGCCACCGTGACCAGAAGCCGGGAACCGTGGACTCCACCTCGTTGCCCCATACGTCCCATCCGGGCGGGGTCTGCCTTGCGAACAGCTCCACACGGGGCAGATCACCCATGAGGGCCACGATCTTGTCGCGGGCTTCGTCGGGCTTTTTGCTGTGGGCCTCGATGGGGGAAATAATGAACTGGTGGACGTTTGCCGCCTGACGTTTGGGGTGGCCCTTGGTTGCCAGCAGGCAGACCTCGGCATTGCCCCTCGTCCAAAAGCCCAGCCCGTAAAACCAGCTATCCGCTTTGCGGTTTTTCTTCAGCCAGACGAAAGCGACGCTCTTGTAGGTGAAGCCCCACTCGCGGATCAGCCGCAGGGCCTCCGGGAGCTGGGGGAACGTAGCCCATAAAAAGAGTGCGCTGTCCGGGGCCGCAAGCTCGGCCACGGGTAACGCGCACAGATCGTCAATCCCCATTGTGGGGTAATGGTGCTCCGCCGCCCCCTGCAAGCCCTTTTGGGAATACCGCCAAGGGGGATCGGCGTAGATGATAGAATATCTTCCGATGATTACACTCCTTTCTCGCCGCGGGCAACGGCCTCCCGCGCCCGCTGGATACGTTCAGCCGCCGGGCCGTAAAAGGCCGGGGCGTTCTCAAAACCGATAAAGCGACGGCCCGTGTTCAGAGCGGCGATGGCCGTTGTGCCGCTCCCGGCACAAATATCCGCTACCACCTGTCCCTCGCGGGTGTAGGTTTTAATGAGATATTCGCACAGCTCCACGGGCTTCTGCGTGGGATGAACGGTATTCGCCACCGTGGGGAACGCCAGCACATTGCCGGGGAACCGCCGCCCGTCCGACTCGCCGCTGATACGTTCAAAGGCTCCATAATTGGGACTGTGACCGCTGCGGGGGTGGATTTTCTTGTACGGCTCTCCCTGCTCAAATTGTGGGTAGTAAGCCGGGGACTTCTGATAGAACACCAGAATGTTCTCCGTCTTTTTCAGCGGAGCGCGGCGGGCGTTGAGAAACCCGGTGCATCGGCTCTTGTACCACACCCACTCATAGCGGAGCATGGGGAGGTTGGACGCGCCCAGCACCTTGTCATAGGGACATTGGGCAAACAGAAGCACCGCGCCCTCGGGCTTCACCGCCCAGCGCACCGCCTCCCACAGCTCCGGCAGGGGCAAGGGAACATCCCAATAATTCCGGGTCGTGCCGTAGGGCGGATCGGTCAAAAGCATATCCACAGAATGACGGGGCAAGGAGCGCAGTCCCTCGATCCCATCCATCAGGTACAGGCCCTCCGGGGTAATGTTCTGGCCACCGTGACCAGAAGTGAAGTTGTCTTGCATGGATCACCTGTCCTTTCTCAATGGGCGTTGAATACGCTTTTTGCGATTGTTCCGGTTTTCATCAGGATAAAGCACAGCAGGACGGTATAGCCGATACAGCCCCAAATGGCCCCGATAGGATCACCGCCTGTGGCAATGCCCTGAACGAGCACCGCATAGATGGCCACGCATACAAGGATCAGCATACCTTGAAAGCCCACGGCAAACAGGGAGCGGAGATAATTCTGGCCCATCTGTCCGGCCTCCCGGTTGGTGAGGGTGGCCACGGGGATCGGGGCCAGACTGGTCAGCAGATAGATCTCCACCATACGGCCATACACGATCACGAAAATAAATATATTCAGGGCAAACATGGTCAGCTTAATGACAAAGGATTGCAGGAACAGCCCCAGCAGAGGGCCAAGTTCCATCGCCTCCAGACTGGCCTCCAGCGTGTCCAGCATATCCGGGGTGACATCGGTACTGCCGCCGATAATTCCCGCCGAGCTTGCGATCACGCTTTGGGAAACGTCAAAAACCGCCATGACAATATTAAAGGTGTTGGAGAGAATGAGGATGGCACAAGTCGTTTTGAATACCCACTTGTAGATATTCGCCACGTCGAACTCGTGCATATTGTTCTTTTCCAGGATCATCTGGATCAGCTCATAGGTTGCGACAAAGGTTAGGATCAGTCCGGCAATCGGCAAAATGACCGTTTCGGAAAGCTGCCGTATCAGGGAGAAAACCCCGGCGTTCCATGCCGCCGGGGTCGTTCCCACCTGTACGGATATTTCCCCGACCCGGGTATTCACCGTGTCAAACAGCCCCTCGAGGTTGTCCATGATCCCCGAGATCAACAGCTCTTTGAGCCATTCCGTGATCCATTCGGTGAGAATACCCATAGGCCGCTGCCCTTAAAACAGGGTAGACAGCAGGGGGATCAGGGTAGTACCCAGCACGATGATGCCGCCACCCGCCATGAGCTGCTTGATGCCCTGGCTCTTGGCCGCTGCGTTATCGGAGCCGTAGCCCTCCAGCAGATTGACTACGCCCCACACAGCAAGGCCAGCGCCCAGAGCCACAACGAGGGTCTGCAAGGTAGTAACAGCGGAAGTGAAAAAAGCCATATATGCCTCCATTTCTCCGGGGCCATACCCCGGCCTCGTCGCCGCAAACTTCATATCGTTCATTTCCGCGCAAGCGCGAAAAATCACTCATTCCGTTGCGGCTCCTCTTCCCACAAAATCTTTGATTTTGCGGGAACCCATAATAATAGCCGCCCATAAGGGCGGCGCGTCATCCTCTGGCCACCATGACCAGAGGTTATACAAAGGTGTCCGGGTCGTCGAGGTCGTCATAGTTGAGGATGTCCTCGTCCTCTTCCATGTGCGCCTCGTCTGGTACGGCCACCTCGTAAACGGTGTATTGCTCATTGGGGTTGAGCTTGTCCATGCGCCGGGTGACAAGACTTTGCAGGTCAAAGGCGTTGCGCTTGTCAGCCTCGGCGGTGTACTTGTAGTTGGGGTGCTGTTTCAAATCGTATTTCTTGGAGTAGAACGGCGGCAGGCCCCGAAGCTGTAAAATGCACCGATCTCCGGGCATGGTAGCCAATTCGCTGGGGGTCATCAGCTCCCGGCCCAGCCGCTGGGTGTTCTGGCTGAAACTTTCCGACTGCCCTCGGGAGCGGCCCTCGGTCTGCATGGAGATCGTGGCCTTGCCCAGCCAGTTTTCGGAAATCTCCTTGATGGTGGTACTTTCCCGGCCACCAAGGAAAATCATGGTGTCCATATTGCCGAAGATCGTTTCGGCATTGTCCTTGTAAATGGCCTTGCATTGGGACTGCGCCTGATACAGAAGCGCCAGACTGATCTCGCGTGAGCGGATGACGGCTACTAACTTCTCCAGTTGTGGGACTTGTCCCGTATTGGCGGCCTCATCCCAAAGCACCCGCACATGATGGGGCAAACGCCCGCCGTGTACGTTGTCGGCACGTTCACAAAGAAGATTGAACATCTGCGAAAAGGCCAGCGCAACGATGAAGTTATAGGTCTGCGTGGTGTCGGAGATCACGAAAAAGGTTGCCGTCCGTTTATCGCCCATGCGGTCAAGCTCCAGCTCGTCATAGCTCATAATCTCCCGGAGCTGGGGGATGTCAAAGGGGGCCAGACGTGCGCCGCAGCTTATCAGGATCGACTTGGCCGTTTTGCCGCTGCTTAATTTGTACTTGCGGTACTGCTTGACGGCGAAACAATCCGGCTTGCGCTTGGCAAGACCATCGAACATATAGTCCACGGCGTTTTTGTAGTTTTCATCGTCCTCTTTGACATCCATCCCGGAGATCATATCAACCAGCGTGTTCATATTCCGATCCTCGGCGGGGCCTTCAAAAATGATGTAGGCAATGAGAGCGCAGTATAAAAGCGTTTCTGCTTTCGTCCAAAATGGATCACCCTCCTTGCCCTCGCCCTTGGTGTTGGCGATCAGGGTGTCCACGAACTTCAAAATGTCGGCCTCGTTTTTGATGTACGCCAGCGGGTTATAGTGCATGGACTTGGAAAAGTCGATGCTGTTGAACACCTTGATTTTGTACCCCCGCTTCTTTTGCAGGAAATAGCCCACTTGGGAGAGGACGCCGCCCTTGGGATCTACGCAGACGTAGGAGGAATGAGCGGACAGTAGCTGGGGAGTAAGCCAGAAGCGGGTTTTTCCAGATCCGCTCGACCCGATAATGCAGGTGTTCAGATTTCGGGCGTTTGCGGGGTTGGCCGGGCGAGTGTTCATAGTCAGCCGCTCCGTGGCGGTCAGAATGATATTATTTTCAAACTTGGGATCAATAAAGGGCTTGATGTCCTTTTCCGTCCCCCAGCGGGCTGTGCCGTACTCCGCATCGTGGCGGAACTTCTTGGCCTTTTTCGCCTTGCAGTAGATCAGGAGCCGAAAGCCCACGGCCCCCACGATACCCACCAGCCAGTCTGCCGGGTTCAGGCCCGGTGCAAAATCCGCAAAGGCCACGCCGATGGTCTGCATGATCCCCAACAGTTTTTGGCCGAAGCCCGCACCAGCGGCCAGACGGTAGGCCGTCCCCACTTTCAGGTAGGCCCAGCCGATGAACAGATACGGGATATTGGGAAGTACATATTTGCGGAGCTTATCTGTCCCCATGCACCGCCTCCTTTTCCAGCTCCCGCTGGGGCTGTTTCCGCGCCTGTTCCTCGGCCCGGTTGAGTTGTTCACGGATCGGGGTGCGCCAGGACTTGGCCCGGTTCAGTTCCTTGCGGGAATACTCAGCAAAACAGCCCGTGATGGCGTCGGCCTGATTTGCCTTGAACAGTAACAGATATTTGCCCTTGTCCACCCGGCGAAAGGCATAGTCAACCCCCCACTTCCGGGCCACCCGGTCAAAGTGCCGGGTAGCCCCGGACAGTTCGATACTGCTTGTGGACCCGCCGTGGCCCATGAGCTTTTTTACGCTCTGCTTGCCGTGGGGAGCTTGGGCCTTGCGGTGCTCCTTGGCAATCTGGCGGCCCACGGCGGCCAGCGCATAGGCAAGGCTCCGGGCCGTCAGCTTGGATGCCTGAACGCTGACGGCAATGGTCTGACGGGAAACTTCGTCACCTACGATCTAAACCACCTCCTCTCGTCGCCACAAACTGCGCTTTGCTCCTTTGGCCGCAGGCGGCCAAAATCCGCACACTACGTTGTGGCTCCTCTCCCCACAAAATCTGCGACTTTGCGGGGAACCCCATTTGCCGCCTCTGGCCACCGTGACCAGAGGCGGCGCTATCTGTCCTCTCGGCTGATGGGGAGCCGCTGCTTGTCCTCGTTCAGCGCGGAGCGGTCAATGATTTCCTGATAGGCTGCCATTTGCTCCCGGATATTCAGTTTGGGATAGGCGAAAATGCGGTGCTCCGGAGGAATGTCATCCCTGCCGGAGTAGTGCTCAATAAAACTGCTGTTGTTATTGAACACATAGCCGCCGGGGGCGTAGTGGCCGTCCTCGTTGATCCGCATATCCCGCCCGTATGCCTCATAGTCGATATAGTCAATGAGATGCTCTGGGATCTGAATGGAGCCGAAGTCCTGGACGTACATTCGCCCCAGCGCCTCGTCATCGTCAATATCGGGGTAAAACTCAAAGCAATCCAGATTTTGCGTCAGGTTGATTAAGTCTTTGACGCTCCCTGTGTACTCGCCGCTGTCAATGACGGCCTCGAACTTTTCAAGCTCAGAGGTGTCCAACTCGGAGAGCAGATGGGCCAAATAGTTCAGTTCGTCAATGCTTTCGTACTCACCCAAACAGTCGCAGATGCCCAGCACATCGCCGTCAAACGCGGTAATGAAGATTTCTTCATACCGCACACCATCCACGCCGATCCGCTTCAAAAGTGCCTGTACCTCCTCGGTGGTGGCGGGAAACTTTAGGGTTTCTCCAGCCTCCACGCCATACTCGGCGTATTTCCCGAGGTTGGTAACATAGGCTTCAATCAGGGCTGACATCAGCGGTGGCCCTGACGCTTGACGGTCAGGATGCCCTCCAGCGTGGTCGAAGTGATACCCAGCCGCTGGGCCACGGCAATGTCATTCTTCATGGACTCGGTGACGGTATGACCGCACACCACCAGCACATGAGAACGGCGGAGCAGATTGCGGCCCATATCGATGCCGCTTTTGTGTTCCTCGGGAACCGCATCGTTGAGGAACAGGGGCAGATAGAGCGTGGGGCAAATCGGGGAAAAGCCCGCGTCATAGACGGCTCGGCAATACTTGGCCGCCTGTTCGGTCATTTCATGGGGATCGCCGCACCATGCGGCGGTGATATAGGCAAGGGGCCTTTTCATAAGGAATACCTCCATTTCAAAGTTAGTTTTACAGGGGACGGTTCAACCTTTTTCCCCCGCCCTTTTCCAGTCTTGGAAAAGGGGGCGGCTCTGGAGGATATACCCCCGCCGCGCCGCTGAATATGGCACAGCCGGGGCAGACCGTAAAGGGCAAGCCGCCCTTGGCGGGGCTACGCCCCCTTGACGGCCAGCTCCCGGCTGCGCCCGGTGATGGGCGGCGACGGGGGATATATACCACAGGAGCCTTCGTCGGTACAAACTTCGCTTTGTTCCTTTGGGCGCAAGCGCCCAAAATCCACACGCTCCGTTGCGCCTCCTCTCCCCATGAAGTCTGCGACTTCATGGGGCACCCCGTTTTGGGGGACGAAAAAACCTCTGGTCACGATGGCCAGAGGTGCTTACTTCTCCTTATCCGTTTTTTTCTTGTCGGGCTTGGCAAGCTCGGGCGGCTGCTTCTCTTTCCAGTCGGCCAGCAGGGTCATGATCTGATCCTTCATCTGGCGGGGCGTGGCCTCCTTGCCGAAGAACTTTTCCAATTCAGAGCCGGTAATAATCACGTCACGATCCTCCTTTTTCTTTTCTTCACTCAAAATGCCATCAATGACATCCGGGGTCAGCTTGTTGTCCTTATCCAGCTCCCGGAGCCTGTTTGCCTGTCCCTTGGAGGGCGAGGACTGCTGGCCCTCAATGGAAACGGCGATATACTTCTGGTGGGTGGGACGGATGCGGGAGATTTCCACGGCGGGGGTAAAGGACAGCTTTCCCGCATCCATGGTCTGCTTCAACTCGGGAACAAGGTCATTGAGCCAAATATACCGCTGAACGGTTTTCACGCTCATGCCGTTGCGCTGGCCCACGCTTTCCAGCGAGAGCTTACCCGCCGCCGCATCATCCCCACGCGATCCCTGATGCTTGATCGCCTCATACTGCTTTTTCAGGGCAAGGGCCTTTTCGCTGGGCAAAATCGTTTCGCGGTGGCGGAGGTTGTCATCCGTCATAGCGAGGATGGCTTCATCGTCCGTCATGTTGCGGACGATACAGGGCATATTCATAAATCCGGCCAATTCGCTGGCCCGCTGGCGGCGGTGGCCCGCAATAATCTCATAGCCGCCATCTTCGAGAGGACGCACCAGCGCAGGCTGGTGCACACCGCCAGAACGGACGGACTCCACAAGGCCCTGCATTTCCGCATCGTCCCGGACACCAAAGGGATGTTCCTTGAACGGATGCAGCTCGGAAAGGTTAATATATACGATTTCCTCCTTGACGGCGCGGGTAGCGTCGCGGGGAGCGGGAGGAACCTCCGGGGCCGGGGGATCGGCTTTTGCCGCTTCTGCGGGAGCCTTGGCCGGGGCCGCCTTACCCTTTTTCTCCGGGGTAGCCTGATCCTTGGGAGGACGGCCACGGCGGGGCTTGTCAGCCTGCTCCGCTTTCTTGGCCCCCTTATCGGCTGACGGGGCTTTATCCGCTTTAGGCGGGCGGGCCTGTTTGGGCATTTCCTTACCAGCCCTGGCATCAGCGGCGGGCGCGGGCTTGTCGGGCTGTTTGTCTGCTTTCGAGGCGGGCGGCTCCACTTTATCAGGCTCGGCGGCCTTGGCCTTGTCCGCACCAGCGGCCCGCACATCGGACAGGTCGATCACCTTACCAGAGGGAGCGGGGCCGCTCTCCATGCCGGGGATCGTGGCCTGTTCCTCCACGGCGGGGCCGCCCGGCGTTTTAGGAGCCGGGGCCTCGGGCGTGGTATGCGCCTCCGGGACGGGCGACTGTTTCTTATCTTCTGCCATTCACTAAATACCTCCTTGTCGTGGTATGAAAAAAGCCAGCCTGAAAATGGCTGGCAACGGTGGAGATGAACTCCTCCTTTCGGTGTTGGGTTTTATATAGAAGTACCGCCCATAGTCCCCTCGGGCGGTGCTTGCTTTCATTTATAAAAAAAGGGACGCTACCCAAGAAAAATTGAGCGGTGTCCCTTTCATTTTCTGTTTGTTGGATAAAATCTCTTGTTGACGGTCTGCAAACCATTGGTATTACTGGGTTACGTCAGATCCTATAATTACACTCCGACCATTTCAAAGCATTTCCAGAACATTTCCTCTGTCCACAGCTTGGTATATGGCCCGTTGCCATCGTATCTCGGAAAGAAATAGGGAGAGTCAGGGAATATGGCGGAAACCTTCTCATAGGAAAAGATCATATACACTTGATACTATCATGTCCGCCCAATCTATCACCAAGCTATATAATGCAGAAGCTAAAAGGGAAAACATCACACGATTTACAAAGCGAGTTCCCGGAATTGAAAAAACGCTACTGGGGACAGCATATGTGGGCACGAGGATATTTTTGCGCAACAGTTGGTGCGGTCGATGAAGAAACAATAAAGCATTATATAAAACATCACAATGAAGAACACCCTGTAGATAATTTCACGATTGATGAAGAGTAACCACTATATACCTGCTTTAGCTGGTGGGCGACTTTCAGTCGCTTAAGTGAACCCCTCGCCTTTAGGCGAGGGTCGTTCAGTTCATCCCTTCATCTTAATGAATGGTCGTTAGCGGTTATTATTCGATAATATTATTCTTTATCCTCAACCTCGACTGCGACAGATATCCACTGAACACCAAAGCAGTATGGTCAGAATATAATCGGTCTCTCCGCCTATTCCTCTGTTCGTTCAATCTCCACGATGTCATCAAGCTCACAGTCGAGTGCTTTGCAGATGCGAAGCAGTACATCCGTAGTGACATTCTCATCCTTGCCGAGTTTCGCAAGAGAAGATGAACTGATGCCCGCCGCTTTTCGCAAATCCGTCTTCTTCATATCTTTGTCAATCAGTAGCTTCCACAGTTTCTTATAACTCATCTTCATTTTGAGATACCTCTTTATTCCATGACTCACCATAAAGTTCACAGTTACCATCAGACAGTTTCAATACGGTGTTGTCAGCTAATATTTTCTGAGTATCCGGCATATAAGCCGCCTGCTTATCGAACGCTATAAACACCTGCTTTCTGCTCTGCGCGTATATTTTCATAATGCCGTCAACCGCTCCGTCACCGATATTCTTCAGAATAAGGGAGTCGTGCGCGATAGCCGGGAGTGCCGTAAGATACAGAACGGCGAGGTCGTAAACCACCATACCCTTGTAATTGGATCCTGTTCCCGTATCGTCCGGCGTTTCAAATCTGTAGCTGTTGTATTCGTTAAAGTGCAGATGAGGAGCTTTGCGCGACTCCGTGAAGAGGGAGTCGTTGAATTCCTTCATCTTGTCGTTGATGGAACGCTCAATGTCCGCAAGGATATCCTCGATAGCGCGTTTCAGCATTTCATCTGCCTTCTTGCGGGCATCCTGCAGGTCGGTCAACGTAAGGTAAGCCTCATTCTGTGCTTTCAATGCGTCGATGCGACCTTTGATCTCGGAGTGCTTGTCCAGAAACTCCTTGGAGAGGTTTCCGACAAAACCGAGTTCGCTGATTTGCGTCTGCAATGCCTTTATCTGTTCCTGCAGATCGGCGATTTCTCCCTCAACAGACTGACGTTCGGCAGAAAACTGCTCGTCAAGGATAGCCGCCAGTTTCTGGTGATACTTTTCAACTTCATATAGTTTGCGGATGTTCACCTCCGGGAAAAACTCCTGTAAGGCGGACAGATCCGCTTCCGTTGGGTATAAGCCGTATTCAAGGCTCATGTTCAGCAGGTTCAGCCTGCGCTGCTTGGACTGCATTTCAGTCTCAAGGCGCAGTTTGCTTGCCTGCAGCTGAGACTTGATGCGGCTTTTTTCTATATCTATACCTTTTTGATCTTCCACCTGCTCTGCGGTCAGATTGTCGAGTTCTACCTGCAGGCTGCGAATCTGCGCAACATTTTCGTCGTACTGCGTCTTGCCGCCAACCAAGTCGGGAACAAAGCGGTATTTCCGAGCCTCGCGGTATGCCGCCAGTTTTTTCTTCTGTTCCTCAAGGCGGCCGTTAAATACCTCCACGTCCTTGTAGCGGTCAAACAGCTTCACAAGTATGTCGATGGACTTCTGCATGCTCTCGCCGGGGAGCCCTTTGAGCGGACGGCGCTCGTCCGTATTTTCTTTGCCGTAGATGCGGAAGAAACTGCTCATGGTCTCACGGAACGAAAGCCCGGAGAAGTCGATATGATATTTTTCTTTGAGCCAGTTGGCAAATTCCTGCTTTGTCCAGACATCCCCGGTCAGCTGGTATCCCTCGGAACACACATGGATGTCATCAGGGGACGCAGTGTTGCGGGCAAAGTAGTACGGCTTTCCGTCAAAAGCAAAGGTGAAGAAAATCGTATGGTCGCCGATATGCTTTACACCATCGCTGGCAAGATAGGTGTTGCCGCCGAATACAAAATCAATAGCAAGCATGGCGGAGGACTTGCCGATGGAGTTCTCGCCATCTGTTTTTGTCAACCGAAAAATCCCCCAGATAATAAACGAAAAGTATCCCACATTAAGCTAAAAAAATTACTTTTGATTTTTGAGCCAATCTTGAGTCTCCTTCAATCTATAGGAATTACCATTCATATTAATCATATAGGACTTATGTGTAAGCCGGTCAATCATAGCAGCGGTCATGACCGGATCCATAAATATTTCTTCCCATCTTTCAAAAGAAAGGTTGGTAGTGATTATGGTTGATTTTCTGCCAGCTCGTAATGATAGATTGGTAAATAAAAGTTCCGATCCCTCCTTGTCAAAAGATATGTATCCTAATTCATCCGCGATAACCAGATCATATTTCTCGAACTTGTTTTCATAAGCCCTCAAAGTCTTGGCCGAACGGCTCTCTTTTAACTGATTTATCAGTAGAGGAACGGTTGTAAAAAGAACTTTGTAACCTTCCATGCAGGCTTTAATGCCTAAGCCTATGGCAATATGGGACTTTCCCGTACCTGGGTTACCTGCCAGTATCACGTTTTGACCAGTCTTAATAAATTCTAATGAGCTTAAGGTTTTCAATTTTTTGCGGGCATCTTCGGGCAAATATTCCACAACCAGGTCTTCCAGATATTTTTTACAAGGGAAGTTGGCTATTCTAATCCGGTTCTTTCTGCCATTTTCATATCTTAGATCATTCTCTTTTTGAAGAAGATTAAATAAGAACTCTTCATAAGAAATATCACGCAGTCTAGCTTCGGCAATTTCTGCTTCAAACAAGCGCCTAATAGAAGGCAATCTAAGGGCTTTACAATACTCTATTATCAACCTGGACATTTCCTTCTTTGTGGTCATGCTATCGATACCTCCTTAAATTCTTCTCCGGCAGATATTAACAGCAAACCATAGGATTTTAGGATGTCTCTGGACTTTGTTTCTATATCAGTTATTATTTTTACTGATTTATTGGGCTCAGTTGCAGTGCTGCGGTTGCAAATAGCAGTTATCTTCTCAGTGCTTATGTCTATAGGACTAACTCTTTGCAGCAGAGTTATAGCATTAGTTACAGCTAATAAGCCTTTTTCTCCGATAAGTTCAAGTAGCTGTATAAATTCCTTCTCCTTTCCGGTATAATAGCTTTGGTATATTTTTTGCAGCTCTGGTTGAGCTTGCTGGAGGGCAGTACTCCTTGCAAGGGCACCAGGCTTTTTTTTGAGCGTTCTTAAATAGTGTTCTATCTTTATGCTCCATTCGTTGTGCCCGTATTTTCTTTCATGCTGGGCTATTTTCTCACCGTTATGGTAACAATGAATCTGTGATGTATATACTTTAGTAAAGATAAATTCACCCACATATACATCGGGAACAGAGTAATGGCAGTTATCCACACAAATGGTGGAGTATTTATCTGCTCTTGGTTCCTGAATCCGCGCGGCATCATATTGAGGCATTGCCGGCAGCAAATATGGCCGTTCTTCGTTTAGTATTTCCATGGCACTTTTACCTTCTTTATGCGCTTGGTTTTTTTGATTTAGGGCATTTACTACACTATCCAAATATTCTTGAGCTTCCTCCAGGGAAGCAAATTCATCTCTGCGACTAAAGGCTTTCCTCCTTACGTATTCCACACTTTTTTCTACATGGCCCTTTTCCCACCCGGCACAGGTATTACAAAACCTAAACTTGAAACCGTAATACAAAGATAATTTTAGTAGAGCTTCAGTGGGTTCCTTTTCGGTTGGCCCGACAAATCTCTTAACCGCTACTTTCATGTTGTCATAGACCATGGTGTGGTAAACACCTTTTATATTTTCAAAAAACAGAGCATGAGCCTCTAAGAAGCTTTCTGTTTTCTGATTGTAAAAGAGTTTGGCATACCGATAATTACCTTTGGCACTGGCCAAGACAGACATTTGCAAGACTCTGTTTTTACCGGCTATTTTTAGCTTAACATCACCCCAATCAAATTCACATTGGTCGCCTAATTGGTATTCTTGTTTTATATATGCCTCCTTGTTTTTTTGATACAGCCCTCTTACTGCATTACATACGGATGGATAACTAATACTGAAACCTTCATTAATCAACTCCTCGTATATATCTATTTTTTTCTTCTGTTGCTTGGCTTTCCCTTCGGCTCTTTTGGCTTCGTTCTCCTTTACATAAAATTCTATCCGGGCCATCAATTCCTCGGTTAATTTAGTTTTCTTGCGATTACTGGTATCATATTGGGGCTTATCCATAATATCTGCCACTAATTCGCTATGGCAGCCACTATTATTTTCAAGAAGTTCTCTCTTGGCTTGTTCATAGTTCTTGATATATTTTCTAATCGTCTTTCTGGATATCCCTGTTTCCTTATGTATTTTTCGCTGGGACTCCCCATCATGATAATGACGTAATATTATTTGCTGTTTCTCCTCCAGGCTGATCATCTCCCCAGAACCCCCTATATATCTTTTAGACACATAGGAAAGTCTATTTTATCCTGGGGTACTTTTCAATTATTAATATGGGGTAGTTTTAGATTATCATTAACACCATCCTCTTTTCCAAGAACGACGTTCAATCCGTCTTTGAAACGGATTGGAGGCCGTTCTTTTCCTTTTTCCTTAAACGCAGGTGAGGTCATTTCTATAAGCATGAGTACACCTCCCCATCTTCATTGATATCAACCGCCCGGAGAGCATACAGGCAGTCCATGACGGACAAAAAGTCCGTAGCATCGGCCAGAGCCGGTCTCATCACAAGGAATAAGTCCTTCACTTCTTTAGGACCGTTTTTCAGTTCGGTCAGCACCTTGGGAACCAGTTCCAGGGTGCTTGCTTTATATGAATACAGTTTATTCGGTAATTGCATCGAAAACCTCGCAGCTCTGAACAAAATAGGAGACAACGATCTGGCAGTAGATATCGTCCTGCAGGGTAACGCGGTGTATCTTCCCCGCAATCTCGTTAAATATCTCCAGGCGTGACTTATTTGCCTTTTTCAGTCTTTTATAAAAAGCGTGGATCTGATCCTGTATCTCATCGTAGTCGATTTCTCCGCGCTTATCCAGGTTCATCATGATTTCCCTGATCCGAGGATAGTAGGTCGTGACGTACCCGTTCACGGCTATGTATAACGCCATGTCCTGTGTGGGACTCAGTTTCTGTTTGATCTCTTTCGGGTCAAGGGAAGCTCCAACAAGCTCTTTTTCTCCGAGCTTTTTGACCTTCTTGATTACGCCCACGATGCCTTTTTCAAGCGGAAGGTCATCCAGCAAGTGGACGCTCTGCTTATGCGTGGACAGGATGTTCTTTATCTCTTTCAGTTCTTTGGACAGTTTCTTGCTGTCATCCAGAAGATATGTAGCGTAGCACTGCGGACACATCGCCATCAGGTTATCCGGCGTGGCGGGTTTCTGTTTGTCTATCAGGCTTACCTCGTATGTATGAACCGCTTTGCCTCTATTGGTGATGGTCAGTTGTCTGCCGCAGCCGGGAAACGGGCAGTAACCGTCCGTTTCTCCAAGAAGGTAATCCCCATATCTGATTTTTAGGTCTGATGCAAGCTGTTGTTGCTGCTGTTTCTGCAAAGCGTCCTGCGGAACAAGTCCGGCAGACTCCTGGACGATCTCAACCATCCAGCCGGAAATGGTGTCTGCGACATTATCCGCATCAAGCGTTGGGTCATAACCCTTCAAATCGTCAGCAAGGAGGCTCCGGGAAGTGTCACTGTGTTCGTTGATCCGCTCGACCATAACCTCCGGCGTAAGCCTGTACACGATGGAGCCTGCCAGTTTCTTTGGCAGCTTTCTTTTTGTGTAACTGCGGATCGTCTCATCACTCAGCTTAACAGACGGGTCTTTCCCGGTTCCCCACTCATCCTCGTTCACAGTCGTTATCATCGCCATAAGCTCGCGGAAGAAGTACGGAACATCGTCGCCATCGGCTAAATGCTTTTTCATGATAGGAAACAGCGTTTTAAATTCCACGTTGGCCTGACACTCCTTTACCAAGATTTGCACCACGACGCACCACGATGCACCAAACCATCCCCAGATCGAGAGGTCTCATTTTCTATAATGAAAACGACTTCTGAAACGACAGTGGGTGGGTCAAAAGACACCAAAGATAGTATACCACAAATGAGTTCAAATGTCAAATAAATTATTTGCGAAAAGGACGCAGCAAGATCATGAACAGGAATACTGAGAAAATCACGGTGCGTGGACTTCAGTTTCCAATCTCTCGTGCGCTACCTGTGAACAGAAAAATTTCGCAGGAGGTTAAAAATCCGCTGATTTTCTTTGACTGTGACTTGAGGACTAAGAATTTTTCAGAAGAGTCCGCTCAAACCGGCAGTTCATCTCCAGTGGATAGTGAGGGGGTTGAATTTTTCGGCAGGAAGTAGAAGGAAACCGTCAGATTTACCCTTCTCCCAAGGCTACCTGATAGGAGCCACACAAACAAGGTAAAAGGCGGGCGACCGCTTTTACATAACAAAATATTTCAATGCCTGATTACGTATAAGGGCAAAGGATACATATATCGGACAAGCTGCTGCGGCGGCGAAAGTGCGATATGGAGTACCCTTTCTTCCTTATACCCTTTTGCAGGCAAGTAAGGTCGGGGATGCTCCACAGGCACTCCGGCCTTTATCTGTATCTGATGCCCTTTCCCAAGAATCAGGGGAAAGGACAATCAATGAAAACCAAAAAGACAAGATGGGACAAGAGAGGCACTTACACATTCAACTTTAATGACGGCAGCAGCGTTACCGTCAGACCCGGCGAAGACGGCGTGACCGAGGCGGACATCAAAGTCCTGCACTCCCTGGACGATGCCGAGGTTTACAACAACATCAAAAATAGCCGTCCTCCGATGACAGACGCAGAGAAAGCGGAGAAAAGGAAGTGGGAGGCGGAGCATCCAGGAGAGCGGTACCCCGCAAACTGGAACCTTTCCTTCGACTACATGGCGGGCGATGACGGCGACGAGGACAAGTTGGACAAGAGCCGCATCCTTTCGGAAACCTGCACCTACATGGAAACGGAGGACGAGACCGAAAAAGAAATGCTCGACCGCATCCTGTGGTTCCTGACCGACATCCAGCGCGAGGTGTACCGCCTGGTAAAGCTCGTGGGACACACGCAGACAGAGGCGGCGGATATCCTGGGGACAAGCATTCCGAACATCAACAAGCATCTGAAGAAAGCGATGGAGCGAATCGAGGAACAGAAAGAAAAAATGTGATTTTTCCGGGCGGGGTTAAAATCCCGCCCATTTTCTTTGACTGTGACTTGTAAGGCAGATGACCTTACAGAAAGCGAGGTGACACATGGCAATGAAACACAGAATCACCATCAATGTCACTGATCCGAACGGAAAGAAGGCTGCCGTGCTGCGCGGGGCGGATATGCGGCTCCCTGCAAGGCTCGTGAGGTTCCTCTTCGGGGACTTCCAGCAGGTCTACCTCCTCTCGCCGGGGCAGACAGTTGAATCCGTGAATATCAGTGAGGTCAAGGAAGGAGGTAAAACGGATGCCAAAAATGAGCCAACTTGCAGCGGAACTTGATGAGCTGCGCCACTGCGGTGAAGTCCTGATCGGGATTTCCGATACGCTCCGTGAGATGTTCAGCGGCGGCGATGATATGACGGTGACACAGGAAACGCCTGCGGAAAAGCCGAAGGGCAAGGCAAAGGCGGAAAAGACTGCTCCCGCAAAGGAGCCGGAACCTGAAAAGCCTGCGGAGCCAGAAAAGAAACTCACCCTTGCGGATGTCAGGGCGGTGCTTGCCGAGAAGTCCAGAGCCGGGTTTACCGAAGAGGTCAAGGCGCTGATCGCAAAACACGGCGCGGACAGGCTGTCGGAAGTGCCGGAAACGGAGTACGCCGCCCTGCTTGCGGATGCGGAGGTGCTGGGATGAGTGAGAAGAAACACGCGGTGCTTTCCGCATCCTCGGCACACAGGTGGCTTGCCTGCCCGCCTTCTGCTCTGGCCTGTGCCAGCGTGAAGGATACCGCAAGCGAGTATGCCCAGCAAGGGACGGACGCGCACAGCCTTTGCGAGTATAAGCTTCTGAAATCCCTGGGACAGAAAGCAGAAGACCCGACCGAGAACCTTACCTATTTCGATGAGGAGATGGTGGGCTGCGCCGATGCCTATGCAGAGTTTGTACAGGAGCAGGTTGAGGCGGCAAAGCAGAAATGCGCCGATCCCATCGTGTTGGTGGAACAGCGGCTTGATTTCTCCGAGTATGTGCCGGAGGGCTTCGGCACCGGGGACTGCGTCATTGTCGGGGATGGGACGCTCTCGGTGATCGATTTCAAGTACGGCGTAGGGATCGTGGTCGAGGCAGAGAAGAATCCGCAGATGATGTGTTACGCGCTCGGTGCGCTGGCGCTGTTTGACGGGATCTACGATATCGACACGGTATCCATGACCATCTTCCAACCGAGGCGCGAGAATGTCAGCACATACACCATCCCCAAGGAGGAACTGCTCACCTGGGCAAAAGAGGTGCTTGCACCGACCGCGCAGCTTGCCGCAAAGGGCGAGGGCGAATACTGCGCCGGGGAACACTGCCAGTTCTGCAAGGTGAAAGCCACCTGCAGGAAACGAGCGGAACATAACCTGGAGCTTGCCCGCTACGACTTCGAGCCTCCGGCTAACCTGGAGGACGCCGAGATCGAGGCGATCCTCGCAAGAGCGGATGAACTGGTTTCTTGGGCGGGCGACGTCAAGGAATTTGCTCTCCAGGCGGCTCTGCAGGGAAAGCAATGGCAGGACTGGAAGGTGGTCGAAGGCCGCTCCAACAGGAAGTACACAAACGATGACGCCGTCGCACAGACGGTGCAGGACGCCGGATACGATCCCTACGAACATAAAGTTCTGGGCATCACGGCGATGACGAAACTCCTCGGCAAAGGGAAGTTTGAGGAACTGCTCGGCTCCCTTACCTATAAGCCGCAGGGCAAACCCACATTAGTGCCGATTACGGACAAGCGTCCGGTAATGAATACGGCAGCAGAAGATTTCAAAGAAGATTAAGGAGGACAATACCATGTCAAAGAATTTTGTAAATCCCACCAAGGTTATCACTGGTCCCAACACCAGATGGAGCTATGCGAATGTCTGGGAGGCGAAGAGCATCAACGGCGGCGCGCCGAAGTTCAGCGTGAGCCTCATCATCCCGAAGTCCGATACCAAGACCATCGAGAAGATCAAGGCGGCTATCCAGGCAGCCTACGAGGAGGGTGAATCCAAGCTCAAGGGCAACGGCAAGACCGTCCCCGCGCTCTCGGTTCTTAAGACTCCCCTGCGTGACGGCGATCTGGAACGTCCCGACGATGAGGCGTATGCCAATGCCTTCTTCGTGAACGCCAACTCCGGCACGGCTCCCGGCATCGTGGATGCGGACAGACAGCCGATCCTCGACCACTCCGAGGTGTATTCCGGTGTGTACGGCCGCGCCAGCATCAATTTCTATGCGTTTAACTCCAATGGCAACAAGGGTATCGCCTGCGGTCTGAACAATCTCCAGAAGATGCGTGACGGCGAGCCTCTCGGCGGCAAGACCCGTGCGGAGGATGATTTCGCGGACGATGATGAGGACTTCCTCGATTGATCCCGGATTCGGCGGGCGGCGGGAAACCGCCGTCTGCCACATAGCGAGGTAAACGAAGATGGTTAATGAAGTATTCAATTTCCTGTGTTCTGCTCTCGTGATCCTGCTGCTTGCGGAGGTCGCTGCGCTGGTATTCGTCAGCGTACACGAGGCGTTCCGGGAGAAGCGTGAACAGATGCGCAGGTACTACAGGAACAGACGAAACAGGAAAAACGACAAGTAATGCGGATGGGGCGGCAGGGGTTACCTTTGCCGCCCTTTTGAAAAGGACGGTGCATATGAAAACATTGAGTATCGATTTGGAGACCTACAGCAGCAATGACCTGCAGAAGTGCGGCGTTTACAAGTATGCTGAGGCTCCCGATTTTGAAATATTGCTGTTTGGTTATTCTGCGGACGGCGGTCCAGTTGAGGTAGTTGACCTTACCTCTGGCGAGAAGATACCGCAGACGGTCATTGATGCCCTTACGGACGATTCAGTTATCAAGTGGGCGTACAACTGTCAGTTCGAGCGGGTGTGTCTCTCACGCTATCTGTCTGATCGTGGCATAAGCCTTGATCCGTTTCATGACCGCCATGAACTGACCACGGAGATGGCGAGGTTCTTAAATCCCGAAAGCTGGCGCTGCTCCATGATCTGGTCGGCATACATGGGGCTTCCCCGTTCGCTTGAGTCGGTTGGCGCTGTTCTCGGCCTTGAGGAACAGAAGCTGAAGGAGGGCAAGGAACTGATCCGTTATTTCTGCGTCCCCTGTAAGCCGACCAAGGCGAACGGCGGCAGGACGAGAAATCTGCCTGTCCACGATCCTGACAAGTGGGAAATGTTCAAGAAATACAATAAGCGCGATGTGGAGACAGAGATGGCGATACAGAAACGACTCGCCAATTATCCCGTGCCGGACTTCGTGTGGGATGAGTTCCACATTGACCAGGAAATCAACGACCGGGGCATCATGCTCGATATGGACGTGGTCACGAACGCTATTGACTTTGATGAACGCTCCAAGGGAGAACTGGCAGAAGCCATGCAGGAACTGACCGACCTTGAGAATCCAAATTCCGTGGTGCAGATGAAGCAGTGGCTTTCGGATAACGGCATGGAGGTGGATTCCCTCGGAAAGAAAGAGGTCGCTGCCATGCTGAAGACCGCTCCGCCGAAACTGGCGGAGGTACTGACGCTCCGGCAGCAGCTTGCCAAGTCCTCTGTAAAGAAATATCAGGCAATGCAAAATTCTGTCTGTGCTGATAACAGGTGCCGTGGAATGTTCGCTTTCTACGGAGCCAACAGGACGGGCAGGTTCGCCGGGCGTATCGTGCAATTGCAGAATCTGCCTCAGAACCATATCCCCGATTTAGCGGAAGCCCGCTCCCTTGTGAAATGCGGCGATTATGAGGCGCTGGAACTTCTGTATGAGAATGTGCCGGAGGTTTTATCGGAACTGATCCGCACGGCATTCGTGCCGAAACCGGGATACAAATTCATCGTATCGGACTTCTCCGCTATTGAGGCTCGTGTGTTGTCCTGGCTTGCCGGGGAACAGTGGCGGATGCAGACCTTTGCCGAGGGCGGGGACATCTACTGTGCTACGGCGGAGAGGATGTTCCATTGCAGGGTGGTCAAGCACGGCGAGAACGGTGAGCTGCGCCAGAAGGGCAAGCAGTGCGAATTGTCCTGTGGCTACGGCGGATCTGTCGGTGCGCTCAAAGCGATGGGCGCTCTTGAGGCTGGTATGCAGGAGGACGAACTGAAACCGCTGGTGGACGCATGGCGGTCTGCCAATCCGAAAATCGTGGAGTTCTGGTGGGATGTCGACCGTGCGGTCATGAAGACGGTTCGGGAGCGTGTTCCCACAAGGGTAAAGAACATCCGATTCTCCTGGAAGAGCGGGATGCTGTTTATCACGCTTCCTTCCGGCAGACAGCTTGCCTATGTAAAGCCGAGGATCGGTGAGAACCAGTTCGGCGGTGACTGCGTGACATACATGGGAGTCGGCGGGACAAAGAAGTGGGAGCGGCTGGAAAGCTATGGTCCCAAGTTCGTGGAGAACATCGTGCAGGCGATCTCAAGGGATATCCTCATGTATGCCATGAAAACGCTGCGGTGCTGCAGCATCGTTGCCCATGTGCATGACGAACTGATCATAGAGGCGGATAAGCGGATGTCGCTTGACGCCGTATGTGAACAGATGGGAAGGACGCCGCCCTGGGCAGAGGGCTTGCTGCTCCGCGCGGATGGGTACGAGACCGATTTTTATAAAAAAGACTGATAGTTTTTTCGGGCGGGGTTAAAATCCCGCCTTTTTTCTTTGACTGTGACTTGAAGGGGCAATGGCTCCTTACGATTCACGGAAGGAGGACTATCAGATGGATGTATTGGAGATTCGCTACGAGAACGGACACATGACGATCAATGTCCCTGTGTATTTCCCGTGCCTCCAGAAACATGCAAGGAAGCTCTTCCCGATGATAAAGCGTTACTGCACCGGAAAGGACAGGGCGGCTCTCGGCCGTTACCTGTATCTTCTCCGGGCTTTTTTGCAGGCGCAGATGGAAACGGGAGACGGCTTTTCCGGCGTTCCGCCAGATTGGGAGTACGGCAGCAGGTTCGTCACATACAGCGTGACGGAACGGAAGTCGCTCTATAAACGGGCGGACAGTAACTACAGGCTTTATTGCAAATTGGAGGTAGACGACGAATGGATGAAATGAAGTACAACAGCGAGGGATATTACGATCCCACCACTTACGAGGCACTTATGAAGATCGAGCAGGAGGAACGCGCCGCAAGGAAAGCGGCGAACTACCGTCCGCTCGTGTATATCTGCTCCCCTTATGCCGGGGATGTGGAAAAGAACACCTGCAGGGCGAGGAACTACAGCCGCTTTGCCGTGGTCAAGAGGGCGATCCCGATTGCTCCCCACCTGCTCTTCCCTCAGTTCATGTCCGAGGATACGGAACGCAGCCTTGCGCTTTTTATGGGAGGCGTCCTGCTTGGTAAATGCGATGAGGTGTGGGTGTTCGGCAACAGGATAACTGCCGGGATGCGTGAGGAGATTGATAAGGCGGAACGGATGAAAAAGAAGATCCGCCGTTTTTCGGAAGTACTGGAGGAGGAGCAGATCAATGGAATTGGATAGATTTCTCATAACGAAAGATCCTCCGGGACTCAGCGAGGATAACTCCCATGTGGACGAGTGGTGCAGGAAGTGGAGCCGTCCCGTTAACCTCGCACTGTTTGATACGGTGAATCTGACGGAGCAGGAATGCAGCGATATGCTCCCGCAAATTGAAACCATGAAATACGGCGGTTCCGATCTGATGCTTTCTCCCGCTCTGGAGGTATTTGTCCTTCATATGACAGGAAAAAATGAACAGGGCATTGAGGGGTACAACAATATCCTTTTTCGGAAAACGGTCATAACCGATACCTGGGTACAGCACGGAGACGGTGCGATCATGACGATGACGCCCATTCTTGATGCGTATTTTTTCTTTGACAGTGGCATAGTGGCAGACGCAGTCGTGACGATGGGCGTGTTCAAGGCGGAATATGATGGCGGTCAAATCACCACAGGCACTTTTCAGCGGCCTGTGTGGGTAAAGGATTATGACCTTCTGGGTGACGATTATCTCATTGAGTATTTTCGCTATACAAAGCTGGAATATCTGCTGATCCAAAAGGCTCTTTATGACCGCCCGGAGGTCTTTGTGGAAACCAGAAAACAAATGAGCGTTGATCCGCAGCCCACAAAGAAAAAGCGTAAAGGCAAAGGACGCAGACGCATCGTCAAGGCGGTAAAGGTACTGCGGATATCGCAGGATGAATTTGACGATTACACAAAGGCTCACAGGGAGATGAGCTGTCCCTGCTGGGGCGTTATCGGCCATTGGAGAAATTACAAATCAGGCAAGCGGGTGTGGATATCGCCTTACCGTAAGGGAAAGCAGCGCCACGATCCCGCCGCCTACAGTTCAAAGGAATACAAAATGGAGGAGGTACAGCATGCGTGATTTACCGATTGCCTACGGTCACAGCAGCCATGCGAAGAAGTGGTCGAATAAGACCACGACCTTCGATGACCTGTGCGAGAGGCTGAAGACCACCATCCGGACGCCGGAGTCGGTGGAGGAATATGCAAAGATGAAATCAAAAGAGCGCGAGACGGCAAAAGACCACGGCGGCTTTGTCTGCGGAGCCCTTACGGGCGGCAGGCGCCTTTTGCAGAACGTGGCGAGCCGCTCTATGGTCAACCTGGACGGCGACAGGGTCACGGCGGAGTTTGTGGACGGTTACGAAGCCGGAATGAAATACCGCTCCTGCCTGTACTCCACGCACGGTCATGTGCCGGAAGCTCCGAGGGTGAGGATACTGATCCCCCTCACCAGGGATGTGACTGCGGAGGAATATGTCGCCATCTCAAGATATGTGGCGGAGGAACTGGGCATCGACATGTTTGACGAATGCTCCTATCTTCCGAACCAGATGATGTACTGGCCGAGTACGCCGTCGAACGGAGAATACCTGTATCTCGTGACGGACGGAGACTGGCTGAATCCCGATGACATCCTCTCGGCGCATCCCGAATGGACGGACCCGGCGAGACTGCCCACATCCTCCAGGGAGAGCGAGGCAAAGGGCATCAGCGACAAGAAACAGGCGGACCCTTTGGAAAAGGACGGCATCGTCGGTATGTTCAATAACGCCTACTTCCCTGTGAACCTTGCTATTGATGAATTCCTCGGTGACGTCTACGAGCTTTCGGCGGACGGTACCCGTTACCGCTTTAAGGAGTCGAGCAGCCAGCCGGGTGTCGAGGTCAAGGAGAGCGGCAAGTTCGTGTACAGCCACCACGCCAAGGACCCGGCATATCTGAAGCTGTGCAGCGCATTCGATATCGTCCGAATCCACCTGTTCGGTGATGAGGACGAGAAGAAGTCGTTCCGTGCGATGGCGGACTTTGCCAGCAAGGATGAAAAGGTCAAGATGCTGATCCTTGAGAAAAAGCAGCAGGAGGCGGAGACGGACTTCGACATCACGGACGAGGACGATTCCTGGAAGAAAAAGCTGGAGTATGAGCCTCGTTCCACCATGCTGAAAAATTCCCTGCACAACATTACCCTGATCATGGAGAACGATCCCAACCTCAAGGGCATCGTATTTAATCAGCTGGCTGACGGTATGGAGATCAAGGGCGAGGTGCCATGGAAGCATCCGGCAAGGTTCTGGCGCGATGCGGATGACGCCCAGCTTATCAGCTTTGTGGATTCCCATTATGGCTCTTTCTCGGAACGCAACTACCGTATCGCTGTCACCAAGGTGACGGACGACCGTTCTTATCATCCTATCCGGGAAATGTTCGAGTCACTTCCACCCTGGGACAAGGTCAAGCGGGCGGAGACCGTACTGATCGACTACCTCGGCGCGGAAGACAACCGCTATGTCAGGGCGGTCACGAGGAAGTCGCTGTGCGCGGCATACATGAGGGTGCATAATCCCGGCATCAAGTTCGACACCATGATCGTTCTGAACGGCGCACAGGGCATCGGCAAAAGCACCCTGATCGCCTGCCTCGGCGGGGAATGGTTCTCGGACAGCCTTGCGCTTTCGGACATGAACGACAAGACGGCAGCTGAGAAACTGCAGGGGTATTGGATTCTGGAGATCGGTGAACTTGCTGGCATGAAGAAAGCGGATATCGACAAGGTCAAAGCTTTCATATCCCGTCAGGATGACAAGTACCGCGCCAGTTTCGGACGGAGGGTGACTCCGCATCCGAGGCAGTGCGTGTTCTTTGGCACGACCAACAGCGAGAACGGGTATCTCCGCGACATCACCGGCAACCGCAGATTCTGGAACGTCAAGGTCACGGGTCAGGGAAAATACAAGCCCTGGGACATGACCAACGAGGTGGTTCAGCAAATATGGGCGGAGGTCGCCGAGATTGCCAAAGCGGGAGAAAGGCTGTATCTCGACGCTGACCTTGAGGCTTTTGCCAAGCAGGAGCAGCGCGAGGCGATGGAGCAGGATGACCGTGAGGGCATCGTGCGGAACTACCTGGATATGCTTCTTCCCGACAATTGGGACAGCATGGACTATTACAGGCGCAGGGAGTATATCCGCGACATCGACGATCCGACAAGGACGGAGGGCACTGTGAAGCGTCAGACCGTGAGCAACATTGAGATCTGGTGCGAATGCTTCGGCAAAAGCAAAGAGGAGATGCGTCCCTCCGACTCTTATGCCATATCCGCCATCATGGTGCGGATTGAGGGCTGGGAGAAGTGCGGAGCGCGGCAGATGCTCCCCATCTATGGGCGACAGCGTGTATATACGAGGACAACCTAATCCGTCCATTACCTGTCCGGGCGTTGTCCACGGTCAGAAAATGCAGTCACCACAAGGGTTTTCTGCAAGTCCGTGGACAACTGGACAGAAAAATCTATAAAAGACAAAAACATTTAATTTCATATTACAAATCCCGTCCTGCACACAGGCGAATGCGCACGTTTCGCGCGTAAAGGATTTTTTCGTCCACTTGTCCGCAAAAGCAGCGAAAACGCAGTCACAGCAAGGGTTTTTACTGTGGACAGGCTCTGCGGACAAGTGCTGGACGGGACAACTTCTGAAAGGAGAAATCAGAAATGATCAAAAACGGAAGACCTTATACGAATGAGAACGGATTTGTCGATGAGGCGCTTATCACGGAACACAGTGATGAGGAGATAGCGGCTGTTGACGGATGGATCAGAAAGAATGTCCGTACAGGCAAGAAGATACTCCACGGACACACGAGTTACGGGATGAAGCACATGCTGGAACACGACACCGGCATTTACCTTACGAACAATGAGTTCAAGGACGCTATGCTGCTTGCCGGATACCAGCCCGTGAATCCGAAGGACCTGAACTGGAAGTACCGCATTGAACTGACACGGGAGATCAATGACAATCCCAGCCCGTTCTTCCATTGGGTGAGGAAATACGAGATGGACGCCACGCCCTGCGGAGACTTCGTCAGGGATATGCTTCACGACTTCGAGTTCCCGATCCTGGCGGAACACGACATCATAGCACGGTACCTTGGGCGCATCGGCGCTTGCAGCGGAGCGGTGGAGGCATTCGAGGAGTTATGGAGGGATTATGCGGGAGAGACAGATTGAACAGAAACTTGTAAAAGCCGTAAAAGCTACAGGCGGCATCGCACCGAAACTTACCTCTCCCGGATTTGACGGGATGCCCGACCGCATGGTGCTGATGCCGGGAGGGCGCATCGGGTTTGTCGAGGTGAAAGCACCGGGCGAGAAACCAAGACCGCTGCAGCTTTCAAGACACAGGCTCCTGCGGCGTCTGGGCTTCAAGGTGTATGTCTTGGACGATGCGGAGCAGATAGGAGGAATCATCGATGATATACGAGCCACATGATTATCAGAAATATGCCACGGGATATATCGAAAGCCATCCCATTGCTGCAGTCCTGTTGGACATGGGACTTGGCAAGACGAGCATCACGCTGACGGCTCTTAACGACCTTCTGTTTGACAGCTTTGAGGTGCATAAAGTACTTGTCGTGGCACCTTTAAGAGTCGCCAGGTTTACATGGTCTGCAGAGATCGAGAAATGGGAGCATCTGAGCGGACTTCAGTATTCCGTGGCAGTCGGAACAGAAAAAGAGCGGCTGGAAGCCCTGCAGAGACAGGCGGACATCTACATCATCAACCGTGAGAACGTGCAGTGGCTGATTGAGAAAAGCGGCATTCCCTTTGATTTCGACATGGTGGTGATCGATGAGCTTTCGTCATTTAAGAACCACCAGGCAAAGCGGTTCAGGAGCCTTATGAAGGTCAGACCGAGGGTAAAACGAATCGTGGGGCTTACGGGAACGCCGAGCAGCAACGGCCTGATGGATCTGTGGGCGGAGTTCAGATTGCTTGACATGGGACAGCGGCTTGGACGGTTCATCGGGCAGTACAGAACGGCATATTTCAAGCCGGACAAGGTCAACGGTCCCATCGTTTACAGCTACAAGCCTCTGCCGGATGCCGAAAAGCAGATATACGGCAAAATATCCGACATCACGATTTCCATGAAATCAACCGACCATCTGAAAATGCCGGAGCTGGTCAGTTCAAAGCATACGGTGTACCTGTCGGAGGATGAACGGAAACGGTATGAGGATATGAAAGCGGAACTGATCCTTCAGCTGCCGGAGGGTGAAGTGACAGCCGCCAATGCCGCTGCCCTTTCGGGGAAACTCTCCCAGATGGCGAACGGAGCGGTCTATTCCGATGATGAGTCGGTGGTGAAGATCCACGACCGCAAGCTGGACGCCCTGGAGGACATCATTGAGTCGGCGAACGGCAAACCGCTGCTTGTGGCGTACTGGTATAAGCACGACCTTGAGCGTATCACGGCGAGACTTGCGGAAATCAAGGGTCCCTTTGCCAAGCTGGACACGGACGCCAGTATCCGGAGGTGGAACGCTGGGGAGCTTCCCGTAGCACTCATACATCCGGCATCGGCTGGACACGGGCTGAACCTGCAGAGCGGCGGCAGCACCATTGTGTGGTTCGGGCTTACCTGGAGCCTTGAACTGTATCAGCAGACGAACGCAAGACTGTGGCGGCAGGGGCAGACAGCCGGGACCGTGGTGGTGCAGCACATCATCGCGGAGGACACGATTGACGGACGGATCATGAAAGCCTTGTCCGAAAAGGACAGCACACAATCTGCGTTGATCGAAGCCGTGAAAGCTGACCTTCAGCTATGACGGCATCTATGACAATCTATGGAGACAATCATGGCCAATCCGAGGGAAACAACAATTTCTTATTCGGAGGTAGACACCATGAATGTAGTTTGGAAGTATCTGGACAAAAGAGCCGGGGCTGTCGCGGCGCTTAAGGATTTCGGCAGCATGAAGTTCATCATCGAGAACACGGATGATGAGATCAAAGCGGCGTATGACAAGATGTCGAGCGTCAGTGGCGTCCGTTATGACGGGATGCCGCATGTGAGGAATCTCCACGCCGCCGAGGACAGGATCATCAATGCCATCGATGAGATCGATGTGCTGAAGGAGCGTTACAGGCAGGCGGTGGAATACATGGACTGGTTCGTTCCCGCATGGGAGCAGCTGTCGGAGGATGACCGCTATGTGCTGGACACCTTCTACAGTGAGGACAACGAGTACGGCAGCAGCGTGGTTGATGACATCGCGGAGTATTTCCATATCGAGCGGGCATCCGCTTACCGCAGGAAGAACCGTGCCATCGACAAGCTGACCGTCCTGCTGTTCGGCAAGCCTTAAACCCTTGTCCACTTTCTGAGACGATTTATCTATAATGGCGTGTTATACTGATATCGTAAAATAGTGGGCGGAGCCTCATGGGAGAAATCCTGTGGGGCTTTTCTTATGCCCGGAAAGCGAGGTGGAAGGATGCCAAGAAAACCAAAGCGTCCCTGCCGCTACCCCGGATGTCCGAACCTTACGGACGGTGTTTATTGCGAGGAACACGCAAAACAGATGGAACAGCACTACGAGAAGTTCCAGCGTGGCTACTCACCCGGCAAACGTTACGGACGTGCCTGGACACGCATCCGTCACCGGTACGCAAGCAAGCATCCTCTCTGTGAGATGTGCATGAAAGAAGGTCGGTATGTTGCGGTCGAGGAGGTCCACCACATCGTGCCGCTGTCGGAAGGCGGAACGCACGATGAGTCAAACCTTATGAGCCTGTGCCGTTCCTGTCACGAGAAAATACACAAAGAACGTGGTGATCGATAAGGACCCAGGGGCGGTCAAAATCTCTACGAGGGGCTTCTGCGGAAAACGGCGCGGGGTCACGTGTGCGAAAAAGGCGAAATCAAAAGGGTAATTAAAGGCGGCCGGTTCCGGCTGCTTCATTTTTGCGCGGAAGGAGGTGTGAAAATGCCGACAAAATCCAACAACACAGGCGGTCGGGGCGGTGCGAGACCCGGTGCGGGAAGGAAGAAATCCGCTGTCAAGGAGAAAGCCGAGAACGGCAATCCGGGCGGACGCAGACTGGAAGTTCTTGATATTCCCGAAGTCGAGGGTGTCGATATGCCAAAACCGCATGATTTTCTGTCAGCAGAGCAAAGGGACGGAAGTACCCTGCAGGCGGAGGAAATCTATAAGGAAACATGGGAATGGCTGCAGAAGGTCGGGTGCGCCGCAAAGGTGTCTCCCCAGCTTCTGGAGAGGTACGCCATGTGCAGTGCCAGGTGGATACAGTGCGAGGAGATGACGAACCGCATGGGATTCCTCTCCAAGCACCCGACGACGCAGAAGCCGATACCGTCGCCGTTCATCAACATCGGCATCAACTACATGAACCAGGCGGTGCGGCTCTGGAACGAGATATTCCAAATCGTGAAGGAGAACTGCAGCACCGACTACGGGGATGTTTCCCCGCAGGATGACCTGATGGAGCGACTGCTCAGAGCAAGGAAAGGATAATGATATGTTTGAAAAAGTAAATCCCGCACATCCCGATAAACTGGCTGACCGCATCGCCGGGGCCATTGTGGATGCCGCATACAGAAAAGAAAGTGATCCGAAGATCGCCGTGGAAGTCCTGCTCGGTCACGGAATGTGTCACATTATCGCGGAGACTTCTGTACATATTCCGAAGGGCGAGATCACGGATATTGTCCGCCGTATCGCCGGGAATGTGAAAATCAGCGTCCAGGAAGTTCCGCAGGACGGGCACCTGTCTAAGAATCAGTCTGCCGGGTTTCGCTGCGGTGACAACGGCATCTTTAAGGGCGTGCCTGTGACGGATGAGCAGAAAAAGCTGACAAAGATCGCCGCAGATATCTACGGTCAGTACCACGCTGACGGCAAGTATATTCTGGACGGCGATAATCTGACCTTCTGCCAGAGCAATGCAGATACACAGCAGCTGAAGAAATCATATAAGAAAGCCGTGGTCAATCCGCTGGGTGACTGGACGGGCGGCACGGATGTGGACGCAGGAGCCACGAACAGGAAGCTCGGCTCTGATATGGGCGATTCCGTCACAGGCGGCGGTCTGCACGGTAAAGACCTGTCAAAAGCTGACGTGTCCGTGAACATCTGGGCATGGCTCAAGGCGCAGGAAACCGGCAAGCCCGTGGAGCTTTCCTGCTCCATCGGAGATGAGAAGGTCGGCGGCGTGCCGTATACGGAGATCGTAGAGACCGCGAGGAAATACATCGATGGTCTCGGCGGTTTTGAGAAATTTGCGGAATGGGGGTTGGTGCGATATGAAGACAACGACTGAAATGCAGCTCGTTCCGATTGCAAAACTGGTACCTTATGTGAATAACGCGCGTACCCACTCCCCGGAGCAGATAAACAAGCTGCGATCCTCCCTCCGGGAGTTCGGCTTCATCAATCCTGTCATTATCGACCGTGACTTTGGCGTTATCGCCGGCCACGGTCGTATTCTTGCGGCGAAAGAGGAAGGCATCACGGAAGTGCCGTGTGTCTTTGCCGACCATCTGACAGAGGCGCAGAAGAAAGCGTATATCATCGCCGACAACCGCATGGCGATGGACGCCGGATGGGACGAGGAGCTTCTGCGTGTCGAGATCGAGGCTTTGCAGGGCATGGACTTCGATCCCATGCTCACAGGCTTTGATGAAAAGGAACTGGCTGACCTGTTTGGCACAGAGTCTGACAGCGAGGCGAAGGATGATGACTTTGACCTGACCGCCGCATTGGAGAAAGCCGCCTTTGTGGAGCGGGGTGATATCTGGACAGTGGGCAGACACAGGCTGATGTGCGGAGACGCTACGGACGCTGGAGATGTCGCATTGCTGATGGGCGGCAGGAAAGCCAACCTTATCGTGACAGATCCTCCGTATGGCGTATCCTTCAAGAGTTCCAGCGGTCTTACCATACAGAACGATTCCATGAAGAACGAGGAGTTTTACAACTTCCTGTTCGCTGCGTTCAAGTGTATGGCGGATGTGCTGGAGAAAGGCGGCGCGGCTTATGTGTTCCACGCGGACACCGAAGGCTTGAACTTCCGAAAAGCGTTCATTGACGCCGGGTTCCACCTGGCGGGCGTGTGTATCTGGGTGAAGAATTCCCTGGTACTTGGTCGCTCGGATTATCAGTGGCAGCACGAGCCGGTGCTTTACGGATTCCTGCAGAACGGCAAGCATCCGTGGTACTCCGACCGCAAGCAGACCACCATCTGGAATTATGATAAGCCAAAACGTAACGCCAACCATCCGACATCAAAGCCGCTCGACCTGCTCGGATACCCTATCGGGAATTCCTCGCAGGAGAACTCCATCGTGATCGATACCTTCGGCGGCAGCGGCTCCACCATGATGGCATGCGAACAGATGAACCGCATGTGTTTCACTATGGAGCTGGATGAGAAGTACGCATCGGTCATCCTCCGCAGGGCTGTGGAGAACGGCATTGATCCCGCTGACATTTATGTTGAAAGAAACGGAGAAAAAATGATGTACTCCGACCTCGTGAAAGAGGTGGAGGTTCCTAATGAGTAAACTGACGCTTGGCAGCCTGTTTGACGGTTCCGGCGGTTTTCCTTTGGGCGGCTTGATTTCCGGCATCACTCCCGTGTGGAGTTCGGAGATCGAGCCGTTTCCCGTTATGGTGACTTCGAAGCGGCTGCCGTTTGTGAAACATTATGGTGACGTATCCACGTTAAAGGGCGGCGAGCTTGAGCCGGTGGATATCATCACCTTCGGCTCACCCTGCCAGGATATGTCCGTGGCGGGTAAAAGAGAGGGGCTGGACGGCTCCCGTTCAAGCCTTTTCTATGAAGCTGTCCGAATCGTAAAGGAAATGAGGTGTGCAACCAATGGAAAATATCCGAGATACATCGTCTGGGAGAACGTCCCAGGCGCGTTCAGTTCGAACAAAGGCGCGGACTTCCAGTCCGTCCTCGAAGAGATCTGCAGCGTCAAAGGATACGAGATTGATCCTGCTCGACCTGCGAAATGGCCAAACGCCGGAGAGATCGTGGCAGACGATTTCAGTCTCGCATGGCGGGTATTTGATGCTCAATACTGGGGAGTTCCCCAGCGAAGAAAACGTATCTACCTTGTCGCAGATTTTGCAGGCGGGAGTGCCGGAAAAATATTATTTGAGTCAGAAGGCATGTCTGGGTATACTCCGCAGGGCTTCCGCTCGTGGGAAGGAGCTGCCGGAACTGCTGAAGAAGGCGCTCATGCGTCAGGCATCGGCATAGACGGATACAACGGAGCTGTCTCTGATGAGGCGGCTACCCTTGGCGAGAACTGCGGGATGTCCACGGGCAGGAACGGCGTCATGGTCTTAAACGACCAGGGCGGCGACCGCATGGATGTGACGGAGGGAGTGACCTGTACGCTCCGCGCAGAGGCGCACCATCCTCCCTGCGTGATGGGAGCGGCGGGTTTCTGCACTGAGCATTCAGCGGATTCCAGGGGCATCGGATATGAAGAGGAGACTTCTCCCACGCTCCGTGCCGGGACAGTTCCGGCTGCGGTCTATGAGAACCACAGCCAGGATACCAGATACACGGGGCCGCTTGATGTGGCTCCTACGGTGATGTCCACCTACGGAACGGGCGGCAATAACCAGCCGTTCGTGGTGGAGGACACTCCGAAAACGCTGAAGATCCGTTCCGGCTGTGAGGGTGGCGGTAAGGGCGCACTGATACAGGATAATAAATCGGCAACGCTCGGCTGCAACAACGATCAGACCGTCTTTGTGCCGTTTGTAAAAGGCACCCGTCCACATTCTGCCGAAGAGGGACAGCAATGGAAGGAATCCGATGTGGCAAATACGCTGAATACCCATGACGTCGGCGAGGCAAGGTGCAACGAGCTGGCGGTTAAGGTCTACGGCATCTGCTCCAAGGATTCAAACGCCATGAAGTCCGATAATCCGAAAAGCGGATTCTATGAGGCGGATACCACACGGACGCTTGACGCAAACGGCGGCAACCCCTCCTGCAACCAGGGCGGCATGGCTGTCGTGGCTCTTGAGGGCAACGGTGCAAGACCGTCCCATAAGGGCAGCGGCTATTCCGAGGAAGATGTCAGCTTCACGCTGAATGCTACAGAACAGCATGCCGTAGCATACGGCATCGACCGTGCTACCTATAACATGGGGCAGAACGCCAAGTTCGGGATCGCGGTCGAGGAGGAAGTCGAGCCTACGATGGTGGCAAAGGGACCGGGCGCGGTCGGACAGCCTGTGTACCATTCCAGCAAGAGTTCATTTCACACGAATTTCTCAGATGAAGCTGTATCTGATACGCTTGTTGCCACTGACTTCAAAGACCCGCCGACGGTATCGGAAGACCCATATTATATCGTGAGGAGACTTACTCCTACTGAGTGCGCAAGGCTGCAGGGCTTTCCCGAATGGTGGTGCGACGGGCTTGGAACGGACGAGCCGACCGAGGAGGAGATTGCTTTCTGGACGGAGGTGTTTGAAACGCATCGGAGGGTTATGGGGACATCCTCCAAGCCGAAGACCAGGAACCAGATCATCAAGTGGATCAAGGAGCCGCATTCCGACTCCGCAGAATATAAGATGTGGGGCAACGGCGTGGCTTTGCCGAATGTCTGCTTTGTGCTTTCGGGGATCGTGTACTATGCACAGTTCCCGGAATTTTTGTTGTGAGTTATTCTACACCGAAATGTGCGGAAATCGCTTGATATTCCTGGGGTTCAGAGTGATTAATGTACTACCAAAAACAAAGGAGGTTTTCGCACATGGAAATCAGGTACAACGTAACAGGCGCACAGCGCAAGGAACTGGTAAAGGCCATCGCCGATACCACGGGAGCAAAGGCAAAGTACATGGGAATGCCCACGGCAGCCTACGAGATCGACTACTTCACGGTAACCAAGGACGGAATGCTCATCTTCGATGACAGAGCGGACAGCGAGGAAGTGGAGCAGGTGCTTGAGGCCATCGCCGCCGCAGGGTTCGACTGTGAGCCGCAGGACGGAGAGGATTCGGAGTTTGAGGAAGTATCCGAAACCGAAGAGAACGCACCACAGGCGGCCACAGACGGGCTTACGGTGGCGGTTCCGAGGGACAGCCTTTCGGACGCCGCCATTGAGAACCTGCAGAGGATCGTGGATTCCAAGGCGGCGCTCATGAAAAAGGCAATCGGCACGGACAGCCTTCCGATTGAAGTGACTGACGAGAAGGTATCCTTCCCCTGGTTCACGGAGATGGACGGCGATTCCGCAAGGGCATACACGCACCTTGTCTCCGCACTCTGCGAGATGGCGAGGAACGCCAAGCGAGTGACCGCCACGGAAAAGGAAGTCGACAACGAGAAGTACGCATTCCGCTGCTTTCTCCTGCGTCTGGGCTTCATCGGTGCTGAGTACAAGACCGAACGTAAAATCCTGCTGAAGAACCTCACGGGCTCCTCGGCTTTCAAGAACGGAGGTACTGACCATGAGATTTCCGAGTAAAGAGATTGTGGATCGTATCCGCAAACAGTACCCTGTCGGCTGCCGGGTAGAACTTGTGCAGATGGACGATGCCCAGGCTCCGCCAATCGGCACGAAAGGAACAGTCACCGGAGTGGACGATACCGGCTCCCTCCTCATGCGGTGGGACAACGGCAGTGGACTGAACGTGGTCTACGGCGAGGATATCGTAAGGAAGGTTGATGATTTGAGTGACCAATAAGATTCTTTCGGATTTCTTCTACGGCAACATCGTGCCGAACGAGAAGCAGTTTGACCGCAATTCGGAATTTGGCAGAGCGGCAGACGAACTGGCCAAGGAGGAAGAGAAGCTCCGGACAATGCTGGACGACAACACGCTGGCATTACTTGACAGGATGATACAGCTGCAGGGAACTGTTACGGGCATGACCGCAGAAGGGTACTTCATTGACGGATTCCAGACAGGATTCCGAATTGCATTGGCAGTCCTGTATGAGGGAGAAAAGCCCTTCCTCAAAGCGGTATCCGAGGGGACATAATCTACACAATTCATGCCGGTTTTACGGGCGGATATTCGTGTACATTATGGCGAGAAATAACTTGATAAAAGTGTGCTTCAGAGTGATATATAGACACACCGAAGGGAACGAAACCCTCGGAAAACAAAGGATTTCAAGGAGGCACACACCATGAACGCAAGGACAGAGAGACAGATTACCGAGATGAAGAACCAGACCATCGGGGTCGAGGTCGAGATGAACAGCATCAAGAGGAGCAAGGCAGCGAAGATTGCCGCCGACTTCTTCGGAACAGGCAGATACGAGAACACAGCAAGCCGCAACGGGTACTACACCTGGTCGGCTTGGGACAGCGAAGGTCGCGAGTGGAAATTCCAGAGGGACGTTTCCATCAGCGGACCGGACGATGAAAAATGTGAGATGGTCACGCCGATCCTTACCTACGGCGATATCGAAACCCTTCAGGAACTTTGCAGACAGCTTCGACACGCAGGCGCAAAGAGCGATGCCAGCCGGGGCTGCGGAGTCCACATCCACATCGGAGCGAACGGTCACACGCCGCAGACGCTCCGCAACCTCGCAAACATCATGGCAAGCCATGAGAGTCTGATCGCCGAGGCTTTGAAGCTCGACCGCTACCGCATGGACAGATACTGCCGCACGGTGGACCCGAACTTCCTGCAGGCGGTCAACCGCAAGAAGCCTAAGACCATGAGCCAGCTTGCGGACATCTGGTATACCTCGCAGGGAGCGAGCTACGGCAGGACGCAGCACTACAACGACAGCCGCTACCATATGCTCAACTACCATGCGACCTTCACGAAGGGCACCATCGAGTTCCGGCTCTTCCAGTTCGATGAGCCGACAGCGGAGCGCAAGGGCGGCATCCATGCAGGACAGCTGAAGAGCTACATTCAGCTTTGCCTCGCACTCAGCCAGATGGCAAAGGACGTGCGGACGGCAAGCCCGAAACCGCAGCAGAACGAGAATCCGAAATACGCCATGAGAACCTGGCTTCTCCGCCTCGGATTCATAGGAGAGGAATTCGCAACGGCGAGGGACTTCCTTACCCGCAACCTTTCCGGGGACACGGCATTCAGGCACGGCAGAGCCGCCGCTTGAAGGACTTAGGTTAAATGCCCTGCCTTCTGACCGCTTCGGCGGTCTTAAGGTGGTAGAAGGACAAGTAACCTAAGTCCTTCAGAAAGGACGGTAACGACTATGGCAAAGAGATACTACATCGCTTACGGCAGCAACCTCAACGTTCCGCAGATGCGGATGCGCTGCCCACGCGCCACGATCCTCGGAACGGCGAACCTTACGGGCTGGGAGCTGCTTTTCAAGGGAAGCAAGACAGGCTCCTACCTCACGATTGAGGAATGCGAAGGCGGCACGGTTCCCGTGGTGATCTGGGAAGTGACGGAATCGGACGAGGCGGCTCTTGACCGCTACGAGGGGTTTCCCACCTTCTACTACAAGAAGGACATCAAGCTGAAGTACAAGGGCATCCGAACGGGAAAGCGCAGGACGGTGACGGCGTTCGCCTACATCATGCACGAGGAGCGTCCCATCGGTGTTCCGAGCAATTTCTACATGAGGACTTGCCTTGAGGGATACGACACCTTTTACTTCGACAAGAACATTCTGATCGATGCTTACGATAAATGCAGGGAGGTATGCGGCCATGAAGGATAATGTGATAAGGATGGCGGTCTGCCCGCTGTGCGGAAAGAACTACCACGGCGCTCCGGCCCTTTCGAGAACGGATAACAAAACGCTCATCTGCCCGGACTGCGGAACAAGACAGGCGCTCCAGTCCATCGGCGTGGATGCCGAGGAGCAGGAACAGATCATCGAGACGATCCACCGTCACACGCAGGAGTAATATACACAATTCCTGCGGTGGATATTTGTGTAGATTATGCCTTGGAAATCTACAGAAATAGCTTGCTATTATCGTCGTTCAGAGTGATATATGTACATACCAAAACGAACGGAGGATAACCACCATGATGAACACGAACAACAGCTATTTTGAAGAGATGAAGCGCATCGGCTACGCATGGGAAGAGGCACAGGTCGAACGGAAGAACCGCAAGCAGCAGATCATCGACACCCTCGGCTGGGACAGCGAGGAACTGAAAGCCTGGTACGAAGAGGACAAGGCTGCGGTTTTCCCCTTCCCACAGGGTGCAAGCAAAGCCTACCGCGCATGGGCAGGCAGCATCAGCCGCAAGGAGGACGAGGTCGAGATGGACGATTTCCTTTGGGAAAAGGAAGTACACGACTTCATCGACACGCTCCGCAGGGCGGGCATTCAGACCTTTGTTTACACCAACCAGTCCACAGCGGTGATGGAGAACCTCCACGCCTTTGCCGCAGAAGGTTGCACGATGGACGGGCTTTGCACCATCACTCGGCACGAAGACCGCTGGGGCGATGAGGAGCCGACCGAGGTCATGGGCATCCGGTTCAGCGTGAACTGAGGGTGTAAACCACACAATTTCCCCTTCGGATATTTGTGTAGATTATAGATCGGATTTTTACAGAAATGACTTGCTATTATTGCCGTTCAGAGTGATATATGTACATACCGAAAGGGAAAACAAAGCAAACGGAGGACAAAGACCATGACAATTAACGATGCAATGAGAACCTACAGACTGCCGAACCCCACCACGCCAGAGGACTTGGAATGCCGCTGGAGCAAGGTGCTGAACTTTGGAGACAAGGTGCTTCTTGCTGGGTATTACTACAACGGGCAGAACAAGCCTTCCTACTTCGGAGCGGTTTACGAGTACCTTGAGGACGGCAGGCACGACTGCGAAAGCACCATCGGGCTTTATGCGGCAAGCGAGGTCGAGTTCGAGGATGATGGCCACGCGATTGCCTGGGCGATGCAGCAGTAAGATACAGAAAAACGAATAACCAAAGGGACGAGCCGGAAGGCTCTGTCTCTCGTACAGATAGATTTATGGACGGCTTGCCATTGGCAGGTCATTTTTTATGCCATTCGGGAGGTGAGCATTACGAGAAAACTGAAGAAATACAAACCGACACAGCTTATGGCGAAGACCTCCCGCTATGACAAGGAGGCTGCGGATTATGCCGTCATGTTCATCGAGTCGCTCTGCCACACCAAAGGCACATGGGCGGGAAAGCCCTTTGAACTGATCGACTGGCAGGAGCAGATCATCCGTGACCTTTTTGGTATCTTGAAGCCCAATGGTTACCGCCAGTTCAACACGGCATACATCGAGATACCGAAGAAACAGGGCAAGAGCGAGCTTGCGGCGGCGGTGGCACTCCTTCTCCTCTGCGGAGACGGCGAAGAACGCGCCGAGGTGTACGGCTGTGCCGCCGACAGGAACCAGGCAAAGATCGTCTTTGATGTGGCTGTGGATATGGTGCGGTTCTGCCCGGCACTTGCCAAGCGCGTGAAGATACTGGAGTCGCAGAAAAAGATAACCTATCTGCCAACCAACAGTTCCTACCAGGTGCTGTCGGCTGATGTGGCAAACAAGCACGGTTTCAATACCCACGGCGTTATTTTTGATGAGCTGCACACGCAGCCGAACAGAAAGCTGTTTGATGTCATGCTACAGGGCTCCGGCGATGCAAGGATGCAGCCGCTTTACTTTCTGATCACCACAGCCGGGAATGATACGAATTCCATCTGCTATGAGGTGCATCAGAAAGCCTTGGACATCCAAGCAGGACGGAAGGTCGATCCGACTTTCTATTCCGTTATCTACGGTGCGGCGGAGGATGAGGACTGGACGGACCCGGAGGTCTGGAAGAAAGCAAATCCCTCTCTCGGCATCACGGTCGGTATCGACAAGGTGAAAGCGGCGTGTGATTCCGCACAGCAGAATCCTGGCGAGGAGAACGCATTCCGGCAGTTAAGACTCAATCAATGGGTGAAACAGTCGGTCAGATGGATGCCGATGGACAAGTGGGATGCCTGTGCGTTCCCTGTTTCCGAGGATGATCTGGAGGGTCGTGTCTGTTACGGCGGTCTTGACCTCTCGTCCACAACGGATATTACGGCGTTCGTTCTGGTGTTCCCGCCGCAGGATGAGGAGGATAAATACAGCATCCTTCCGTTCTTCTGGATACCGGAGGAGACCGTTGACCTTCGTGTAAAGCGAGACCATGTTCCCTATGATCTGTGGGAGCGGCAGGGACTTCTGATGACCACGGAGGGCAATGTTGTTCACTACGGATATATTGAAAAATTTATCGAGCGGCTGGGAGAGCGGTTCAACATCCGCGAGATCGCATTTGACCGCTGGGGAGCGGTGCAGATGGTGCAGAACCTTGAGGGCATGGGATTTACGGTCGTTCCGTTCGGACAGGGATTTAAGGATATGTCCCCGCCGACCAAGGAACTGATGAAGCTGACTTTGGAGGAGAAGATCGCACACGGCGGGCATCCCGTCCTGCGGTGGATGATGGACAACATCTTCATCCGTACCGATCCAGCCGGAAACATCAAGGCAGACAAGGAAAAATCGACAGAAAAGATCGATGGCGCGATTGCGACCATCATGGCACTCGACCGGGCGATCCGGTGCGGCAATGAATCTCACGAGAGCGTGTATGACTCCCGTGGGATTTTGTTTATATGAGGAAGGAGCGTGATGAGATATGGGAATATTCAGCGGTTTATTTCGGTCAAGGGATAAGCCCACCGACAGCACGGTCGGTTCGAGATACGCCTTTTACATGGGCGGCAGCTCGTCCGGCAAGGTGGTGACGGAGCGGAGCGCGATGCAGATGACAGCGGTGTATGCCTGTGTGCGTATCCTGTCGGAGGCAATCGCGGGACTTCCGCTCCATATGTACCGCTACAAGGATGACGGCGGCAAGGAAAAGGCGCTCGATCATCCATTATACCTTCTGCTCCATGACGAGCCGAACCCGGAGATGAGTTCATTCGTGTTCAGGGAAACACTGATGACTCATCTTTTGCTTTGGGGAAACGCCTATGCGCAGATCATCCGCAACGGCAAGGGTGAGGTCGTGGCGCTGTATCCGCTGATGCCGAACAAGATGACCGTCAGCAGGGATGAGACAGGACAGCTTTATTACACCTATCAGAAATCCCAGGAAGAGCTGCCGAAGGACAACACCTATACGGTGACGCTCCATCCTTCCGATGTGCTGCATATCCCCGGACTCGGCTTTGACGGTCTGGTGGGATACTCGCCGATCGCGATGGCAAAGAACGCCATCGGGCTTGCGATTGCAACCGAGGAATACGGCAGCAAGTTCTTCGCAAACGGCGCGGCGCCGAGCGGTGTGCTGGAGCATCCCGGAACGATCAAGGACCCGCAGAGGGTGCGCGAGTCATGGATGAGCCAGTTTGGAGGGTCGGCAAACAGCAACAAGATCGCCGTTCTGGAGGAGGGGCTTAAGTACACGCCTATCTCCATCTCGCCGGAACAGGCGCAGTTTCTGGAAACGAGAAAGTTCCAGATCAATGAAATAGCCCGGATTTTCAGAGTGCCTCCGCACATGGTGGGAGACCTTGAGAAGTCGAGTTTTTCCAATATAGAGCAGCAGTCCCTTGAGTTTGTGAAGTACACGCTCGATCCCTGGGTGGTCAGATGGGAACAGTCCATACAGCGGACGCTCCTGACGCCGGAGGAGAAGAAAACATACTTCGTGAAGTTCAACGTGGAAGGGCTGCTCCGTGGAGATTACCAGAGCCGCATGAGCGGGTATGCCACGGCAAGGCAGAACGGCTGGATGAGCGCAAACGACATCCGGGAGCTTGAGAATCTTGACCGCATCCCTGCGGAAGACGGCGGCGATCTCTACCTCGTAAACGGCAACATGCTCCCGCTTAACAGGGCGGGTGCTTTTGCAGATACAACTACTGACCAAGGGAAGGAGGAAGAAGCCAATGAGTCAGACGAAGAAGTTCTGGGCGTGGAAGAACCAGGCGGACGACGGCGGAACCGAGGCAAGGGTGCTTGAACTGTACGGCACGATCGCCGAGGAGAGCTGGTTCGATGACGATATCACGCCCGCGCAGTTCCGTGAGGAGCTGTTTGCCGGGAGCGGTCCCGTGACAGTGTGGATCAACTCGCCCGGCGGAGACTGCATTGCGGCAAGCCAGATATACACCATGCTGATGGATTACAGGGATGACGTGACCGTCAAGATCGACGGCATCGCGGCATCTGCGGCTTCCGTCATCGCAATGGCGGGAACCGAGGTGCTGATGGCTCCCACGGCGCTGATAATGATCCACAATCCTGCGACCATCGCTATGGGCGACCATGAAGACATGCAGAAAGCCATCGAGATGCTGGACGAGGTCAAGGAGAGCATTATCAATGCCTATGAGATCAAGACCAGTCTTTCGAGGGCGAAGCTGTCGCACCTTATGGATGCGGAAACCTGGATGAACGCAAACAAGGCTGTGGAGTTGGGCTTTGCGGACGGCATTCTTGAAGATGAGAAGGCCGCTGACATTGCCGTACCCGCCTATGCGTTTTCAAGGAAGACCGTACAGGCGGCACTGATGAACAAAATCACTGCCAAGGCAAAGCCTGTGCAAAAAGCCGATATCCCGGCAGATGCGCAGACAGACACACCGGCGGGACGCTCGGTCGATGAACTGAAAGCCCGCCTCAACACGATCAAAAACTTTATTTAACGGAGGTAAATCATCATGACTATTATCGAAATGCGTGAGAAGAGAGCAAAGCTGTGGAACACGATGGAGGGTTTCCTCGATACCCACAGAAACGACAAGGGCGTCCTGTCCGCAGAGGATGACGCCACCTATTCCGCTATGGAACAGGATCTGAACGACCTGTCCAACGAGATCCGCCGCATGGAGCGCAGGGACGCTATGGAAGCGGAACTGAACAAGCCTGTGGGCACTCCCATCAAGGAGACTCCCGAAAAGCCGAATGCCGAGATGCAGAAGGGTCGCGCGTCCAATGCCTATAAGGAGGACTTCGGCAGACACCTTCGCGGCAAGGCTCCCATCCACAACGTGCTTTCCGAAAGCACCGACGCGGACGGCGGCTACCTTGTGCCGGAGGAGTTCGAGCGCGACATCGTGACCGGGCTTGACGCAGTAAACGTGGTTCGTTCCATTGCCAAGGTCATCACGACTCAGAATGACAGGAAGATCCCGATTTCCGTTGGCCATTCGGTAGCTAACTGGACTGCTGAGAATGCGGCTTTCACCGAGAGCAATCCCACCTTCGGTCAGAAGGAGATCGACGCCTACAAGCTCACCGACCTTATCCGCATCAGTGTGGAACTTCTGCAGGATGCGGCGTTTCCGCTGGAGGAGTATATTGCCAATGAGTTCGCCAGAGCGTTCGGTGCTGCCGAGGAAGAGGCGTTCTGCGTGGGCAACGGCACGGGGCGTCCTACGGGCATCTTTACCGCCAATGGCGGCGCGGTCGGCGTGACCGCTGCGGCAAACAATGCCATCACAGCGGATGAGCTTATCAACCTCGTATACGCGCTCAAGGCTCCGTATCGCAGGAACGCAAAGTTCCTCATGAACGATGCGACCATCTCCGCCATCCGCAAGCTGAAGGACGGCAACGGCGTGTATCTGTGGCAGCCTTCCCTCCAGGCGGGAGAGCCTGACAAGCTGCTCGGCTATGACCTCTATACCTCTCCGTATGCGCCTACTATGGCGGCGGGTGCGTATACCGTTGCATTCGGTGATTTCCAGAACTACTGGATCGGCGACCGTGCGGGCAGAACGGTTCAGCGCCTGAACGAGCTTTATGCTACCAACGGTCAGATCGGTTATGTGGCCACTGAGCGTGTGGACGGCAAGGTCATCCTCGCCGAGGGCATCCAGCTCCTGCAGATGAAAGCGTAAGGAGGACAAGGCTATGAGCGAGTATAACGCAAAGAATTATACCGAACAGGGCGGTGACATCACACACATCGGAGGAACGCTGATCATCGAGGAAGGAGCCTCTGTGGAGGGGCTCCTTTCCACTCCTGCGGAAAACCAGGCAGACAGCGAGGCAACGACTGTGGCTGCTCTGAAAGAGGACTTCAATGGTCTGCTGGCAAAGCTGAAGACTTCCGGACTTATGGCAGCGGACGAATAATAACCGGGCAACCGAGCCGTCCGTGGGAGCGATCCTGCGGGCGGCACAATGGGGTTCCCGGCAAGCCGTAAGGCTTGTTGGGGAGAGGACGAGCAGTGAAGTGAGTGAGCTTTCGTGTTTGCACGAAAACGAACGATACGGAACTTGCGAGGACGAGAAGGGAGTGAGACTATGGCAATTATCACGCTTGATGAGGCAAAGACCTATCTTCGTGTGGACTATTCCGATGAGGATGACCTTATCACGAATTTTATATCTACGGCGGAAAAGCTGGTACAGGATATGTCGCGGCTCTCGGATGATGACTGGGATGCCGCCGATGAAGATACCCTTGCCCGTGTGCGGATAGCCATCCTTTTTACGGTCGCATATCTCTATGAGCATCGTGAGGAGGCAGACCACAGCGCGCTGAACCTGACGCTCCGCTCCCTTCTTTTCGGTATACGGGAGGAGGAATTCTGATGAATATAGCAGCCATGCGGGTGCGCGTCACTTTCCAGAAAAATACGGCCATCGTCGACAAATACGGAAACCACAAAACCGGCTGGGCGGATTATTTCTCCTGCTGGGCGACCGCAGGCTCCAACAATGCGGTAAGCGGGACGGGGAGCGGCTCTGAAAGCACGGGCGTTGTTATCCGTTCCGAAGAGTCTCTTTCCTTTACCTGCAGGTGGTGTTCCGAACTTGCCGCCGTGGAATCCACGAAATACAGGATCGTCTGCGAGGGTAAGACCTATAACATCATTTATGTGAATCCGATGGGCTTCAAGCATAACAGCATCAAGTTTTCCTGCGAACTGGAGGGACAGTCATGAGCCGCCGGGTATCCGTGGACGGCATGGCGGACGCCATCATGGAGGAACTGACGAAGTACTCCGATCTTGCCGCCGATGAACTGAAAGCCGCCGTGAAAGAGACGGCGCAGTCGGTACGCAAGGACATCCAGGCGTCCGCTCCGTCACGCACGGGGAAATATAAAAAATCGTGGTCGGTAAAGACTGTGAAGGAATCCTCGGAAACCATCGACCTGGTGGTGCATTCCAAAAACCGCTATCAGATAGCGCACCTTCTGGAACATGGCCACGCCAAGCGAGGCGGAGGAAGGGTCGCGGCAAGACCGCATATCGCTCCCGCTGAACAGGCAGGAAACGAAAAGCTGGTAAAGACCATCGAGCAGAAGCTGAAAGGGTGATGCCTATGACACACGAAGAAATCGTAACCATGCTGGAGGAGGCAAACCTTCCTCTTGCGTATGACCATTTTGCGGAGGGCGAAAGTCCCGATCCGCCTTTTTTAATCTTCCTATTTCCGGGGACGGACAATATGTTCGCCGACAACAAGGTGTGGCAGAAGATCAACCAGCTGAACATCGAACTGTACACGGACGAAAAGTCGCCGGAAACGGAAGAAACAATCGAGGACATCCTGGACTCCTACGAGATCCCTTATGAGAAGTCGGAGTACTGGATCGAATCGGAAAAGATGTATGAAGTGCTTTATCAAACAGAAATTTTAGGAGGTAACTGACTATGGCAACGAAAAAGAACAAAGTCAAGTTCGGTCTGAAGAACTGCCATTACGCACTGGTCACGCTTGCGGATGACGGTACCGCCACATTCGGCACGCCCGTGGCTATGCCTGGCGCAGTATCCCTTTCGCTTGACGCGGAGGGTGAAAACGAGCCGTTCTACGCCGATGATTCCGTGTACTACATGGTATCGGACAACAACGGCTATTCCGGCGATCTGGAGCTTGCGCTCATCCCGGAGAGTTTTCTTACGGACATCATGCACGAGACCGAGGACAGCAACGGCGTTCTCTATGAGAACAAGGACGTGGAGCCGGAGCATTTTGCACTGCTTTTCGAGTTTACGGGTGACCAGAGGAAGATCCGCCACTGTATGTATTACTGCTCGGCGAGCCGTCCTTCCGTATCCGGCAATACCCGCGAGGATTCTACCGAGGTGCAGACAGAAACACTCTCGCTGACTGTTTCCCCTCTGCCGAGCGGACTGGTGAAGGTCAAGACCGGGACGAACACCACGGCGGCTGTCTATGACGCATGGTACAACTCGGTATATGAGATTTCGACCGAAAGCAGCGGCGAGTAAGGAGGGCTTAAATCATGGCAGTAACAAAAACAATCGCCGTTGACGGCAAGGACGTGACTTTCCGTGCGTCTGCCGCCATCCCGCGGCTTTACAGAAACAAGTTCCACAGGGACATTTACCGTGACCTGAACGAACTTCAGAAAGGGATCGATGAGAACAGTGCCGGGGAATCCAACCTCGACACTTTTTCTTTGGAACTTTTCGAGAACATCGCGTGGCTCATGGCGAGGCACGCCGACTCCGCCGTTCCTGACTCTCCCGAAGAGTGGCTGGACGGCTTCAACACCTTTTCCATCTACGAGGTGCTGCCGCAGATCATCGAACTGTGGGGCATCAACACGCAGCAGCAGGTCGAGTCTAAAAAAAACGTCCCGCCACGGAAAGGGAGATGACAACGCCGCTGTTCCTGCTCCGGTGTGTGCAGATCGGGCTTTCCATCTCGGAACTCGATCTGCTCACCATCGGGACGGTGAACGATATGTATGCGGAAATGTCAAATGATGACTGGGACTACGCGCAGGTCGCTACCCAGGAGCAGATGGACAGATTTTAACGAAGGGAGGCAGGACGCATGGCTGACAGAATTAAGGGCATAACAGTCGAGATCGGCGGCGATACGACCGGCCTCTCGAAAGCCCTGTCCGGCGTAAACAAAGAGATAAAGTCCACGCAGACACAGCTGAAGGACGTCAATAAATTACTGAAGCTTGATCCTACGAATACAACGCTCCTTCAGCAGAAACAGCAGCTCTTAAAGACCGCCATCTCCGAAACGAAGGACAAGCTGACGCAGCTGAAATCCGTGCAGGATCAGATGGACGAGGGCTTGAAGAACGGCACGGTCACGCAGCAGCAGTATGACGCTTGGCAGAGGGAAATCGTAGAAACAGAGAATGAACTGAAGAACCTGCAGAAAGAACTGGATAATTCCTCCACGGCAATGACGAAGCTGACCGCCGCCGGGGAAAAGCTCCAGTCCGTGGGCGACACCATTTCCGGCGTTGGCAAGAAAATGATGCCCGTGACATTGGGCATCACGGCTCTCGGTACTGCAGCAGTATCAACCGCCGCTAACTTCGAGTCTGCCATGTCGCAGGTGCAGGCTACAATGGGCATCACCAAGGACTCCATGTCCGAGGTGGACGGTCAGTCCGTCAATACGATGGACGCGCTTACAGACCTTGCAAAGCAGATGGGTGAAACCACGGCATTCTCCGCTACGGAGTGCGCCGAGGCACTAAATTACCTCGCACTTGCCGGATATGACACACAGGAAATGGTGGACACACTGCCCACCGTTCTGAACCTTGCCGCGGCTGGCGGTATGGAACTTGCCACGGCGTCGGATATGGTGACGGACGCCATGTCCGCTCTCGGCATGGAGACTTCCGATGCGGACGTGATGGTTGACCAGATGGCAAAGACCGCGTCCAGCACCAATACCTCTGTAGAGCAGCTCGGTGAGGGCATCCTCAAGATTGGTGCGACAGCAAGGAGCGTAAAGGGCGGTACGGCGGAACTGAACACGGCGCTCGGTATCCTCGCCAATAACGGTATCAAGGGAGCCGAGGGCGGCACACACCTTCGTAACGTCATCCTCTCCTTGCAGGAGGGCTGTGAGAACGGCGCTATCGCTGTGGGCGATATGTCCGTGCAGGTCTATGACGCTGAAGGAAATATGCGTTCTCTGAACGATATCCTCGGCGACATGAACACGGCGATGGACGGCATGACCGCCGAAGAGAAAAACAACATCATCAGTAAGATCTTCAATAAGACCGACCTTGCGTCCGTCAATGCGCTCCTCGCCAATACGGGTGATACCTGGGATGATTTGCAGAATTCCATCACCAATTCCGCAGGCGCGGCGCAGCAGATGGCGGACACACAGCTTGACAACCTGCAGGGACAGCTGACGCTTTTGAAATCTGCCCTGGAGGGACTTGCCATTTCTATCGGTCAGATTCTGATGCCGTATATCAAGTCCATCGTTTCTCACATTCAGAGTTTCGTGGACTGGCTGAATAACCTCGATGAGCGGACGCAGAAGATTATCGTAACGGTGGCACTTGTCGTGGCGGCGATCGGTCCCGTGCTGATTATCGTGGGAAAGGTCATCTCCTCGGTCGGCACGATCATGACGATCATTCCGAAAGTAACATCTGCTATGTCCACAGTCAAAACGGCAATGATGGGGCTGAACGCAACGATGGCGGCAAATCCGATAGGGCTTGTCATTGCTGCTATCACCGCTCTCGTAGCCGCCTTTATTTATCTTTGGAACACGAATGAGGATTTCCGCAACGCCATCACTGAGATATGGAACGGGCTTGTCGAGAAATTCAAGGCGTTCACGCAGGGCATCGTGGATAAGCTGAATGAGCTGGGATTCAGTTTTTCAGATATCGGAGAAGTTATCAAAGCAGTATGGGATGGTCTTTGTTCCATCCTTGCACCGATGTTTGAGGGCGCTTTCCAGCAGATAGCGAATGTCCTGTCCTACGCTATGGATCTGATACTGAATATCGTGGATATTTTTGTCGGTATCTTTACGGGAGACTGGGACCAGGCGTTAAGCGGAATCAAGGGAATATTTACTTCTACCTGGGACTTCATCTGCAATACCTTCACCAATATTACGAATACGCTGAAAGGCATTCTGGATGCATTCCTCGGTCTGTTCGGGACTTCATGGGATGCGGTCTGGACTTCGATAAAGGATTTCTTTGTGGGAGTCTGGAACGGCATCAGCAGTTTCTTCACAGGCATTGTGACAGGCATACAGAATACGGCAACCACGGTATTTACGGCAAGCAGCAACTTCTTCACTTCCATATGGAACGGGATAAAAACCTTCTTTGAAACAATATGGAATGCAATCAAGACTGCCGTGACCGCATATTTCACGGCTTACCAGACCGTCATTACCACAGTGATGAACGCCATACAGACGGTGATCTCTACGATCTGGAACGCTATCAAAACCGTTATTACGACTGTGCTGAATGCGATCCATACCGCGATTACCACTGCATGGAACGCAGTCAAAACCACGACCTCCACGGTTTTCAATGCCGTAAAGAGCGTGGTCACTTCTGTTTGGAACGGCATAAAGACGGCGGTCATGAATGTGGTAAACACCATGAAGTCAGGCATCAGCAATGGCTTCAATGCAATCAAGAGTACCGTTTCCAATATCGTGAACGGCATAAAGAACACCATCTCCAATGTGTTCAATACCATCTGGAGTACGGTTTCCGGCATCGTGAACAAGCTGAAAAGTGTGTTCAACTTCAGCTGGAGCCTGCCGAAGATCAAGTTGCCGCATTTCTCCATAACGGGCAGCTTCTCGCTGAACCCGCCGTCCATTCCGCATTTCTCCGTGGACTGGTACAAGAAGGCCATGTCGGGCGGCATGATCTTAAAGGACGCTACGATCTTTGGCCAGAGCGGAAATACGCTCCTTGGCGGCGGAGAAGCCGGGGACGAGGCTGTGGTGGGCGTGTCCTCCCTGCGCTCGATGATACAGGACGCAGTGCAGGGCGCGGCTCTGTCGCTTTCGGGTGACCAGCCGCTTATCAACATACAGGAAATGAGCGTAAGGAGCGATGATGATATTCGCAAGATTTCTCAGCAACTGAACACGCTCTTAAATGCTGGCAGACGAGCGAAAGGATATATCTAATATGGGATTTTCATTTAACGGTACGACTTCCCGGTCTATGGGGATCGCCACAAGGATTACAACTGAAAACCGTATGCCGGACTTACGTAACAATACCATCACCATGCCGGGGCATGAGGGCGTTTTCGACTTCGGGGAAACCATCGGCGAGAGGAAGATACAGATTTCCTGCTTTATCCCTCCGGGGAAAAGCGATGAGGACTTCCTCTCGCTGAAGGACGATATCATAGCGTGGCTGAACCCGGACAGTGGGCTGTGCCCGCTTGTCCTTGACAAGGAGCCGGGGCGAGTGTATTCCGCAAGGCTGAACGAGGGCTTCTCCTTCGACAAGGCGGTGAGGAATTCCTGCACCTTTGACCTGACCTTCCTATGTCCCGATCCATACGCCTATGCAGCCACGGACGAGGCATACGATATCGGGAGCGTGGGAACGCATACGGTTTCCCGCTCCCTTGGGAACGCTTACTCCCTGCCGGTATACTCGCTGACGGGAGTGATCCCCTCCGGCACGGACACATACATCACGATAACCACGAATGACAGCGAGTTGAAGATCGTAGGGAAACTTTCTGCCGGAGAAACGCTGGTCATCGACTCGGCTCTCATGACGGCAAAGGTAGTAGACACAAACGGCGATACGCTCCGAAATGGTCTGCCGCTTTTGTCGGAACTTAATTTTCCTGCTTTGGACGTGGGAGAAAATACGGTCACGGTGGCTGTTTCCGGCAGTACGGTGACCTTTACGGAACTTCAAATATCGGCGAGGAGCCGCTGGAGGTGATTTTGTATGGCTTTAAAAAATACGATGAACACGCAGGATGCCTTTACCGGGCAATTCCCCACATCGTGGGGAAAGGACGGACTGTGGCGCTTCAATGAATCTGAACCGGATGCGAACACCTGCACGGCGGACTCCTCCGGGAACGGACGCGACGCCTATATTAACAAGTGGAGCGGTACGACTGCCGATTTTAAGACAGGGCATCTCGGTAATTACTTTCAAATGAACATCAACAATCCGTCCTCGGAGCAGACCTATCTGCGTGTATCCAATGACGGCACGATGTTCTCGGATATCGGTGAGAGGATCGTGGTCGGCGGCTGGATGAAGCCCACCACTTATTCCGTGGGCAACACATACACGCCGCTCTTATCCACGAGAGCGGGAACGGGCAATCCGATCTTTTACCTGTCCCTTATCCGTGGAAAGCCGAGACTGATGCTCTACAATTCTTCCGGCTCTCTGATATTAGATACGTCGGTCACTCCATCGTTCAATCTGGAAAATGCCAAGTGGTACTTCATCGCGGCTGTGATTGAGCCGGATAGCAAGAGAGCCTGGTATGTACTCGGCAGCAGGGAAAGCGGCGCGGTGTGGAAATCATCCGCATTGACCTTCACGGGTGAACTGAACCGTTCTTGTACGGCAGACCTTATATGGGGAATGCTGAACAGTTCCTACTGGTACGCAGGCGGCTTTGACGACTGGTTCCTGGACTGCAATTCGGATCTGACCACTGACGATATCGCCGAGTGGTTTTTGAAATCCCTTTCTGCCAATGGTGCGGACACGGATTCTGATGTGGACGGTCTGACCACAGAAGATTCGGTCACGCTCAAAGCAACGGGCGGCGTCTATCCCGAAAGCGGTGTGCTAATCACAGCCGCCACGGAGTGCGGGATAACAGGCACGAGCAGGGTTTCTGTCAAGGCGGAGACGTCTCCGGGCGTGACATCCGTTTCGCTGGTCGAGACATCGACATCGGATGACCTCGCCACCTGGACGGACTGGATTTCCATTGGTACGGGCGGAGCATTGCAGTCTCCGTCAAAGAAGTACATTCGGTACCGCATCACACTTTCCACCACGAATACGGCGAGGACACCGGTGCTGACGGCAATAAGCCTGTATGACAATCCGAAACCGCTGTATTCGCAGCTTGGCTATGCACGTCCCGTTATCCTTGGAGATGATGATACCGCAGAGGCTGTGCTTGAGAACGCCTACGACATCATTGTCACCAGCGAGATCAACGGCATCGATACGCTGGAATTCAAGCTGCCCTTCAAGGACAGCAAGCGTGAGTATGTGGAGAACGAAAAGCAGGTGCGCATCGTATCCGATACCTATCGCATCCGTACCGTAACCGATGATAAGGACGAGAGCGGCAAGGCGATCACTTCCGTGTATGCGGAGGCGGCGTTTTATGACCTGTCCTTCTCCGCCAAGAAGGAAGAGAACACCTTCACGGCGGATACCGCTGATGTTCCGATGGCGTATGCACTGCAGGGTACGGAATGGGAAGTCGGCGTGGTGAACGTCAGCACCAAGAGGACATGGACATCGACCGAGAATAACGCGCTCTCTATTCTCCGCCATGTGCAGAACATCCACGGCGGCGACCTGATCTTTGATAACGCCAACAAGCTGGTGAACCTTCTGACCTTCTCCGGCACAGACTCCGGGGCATTGTTTTGCTACAGGAAGAACATGAAATCCATCCAGAGGGTGATCGACACCACGAGCCTTATCACAAGGCTCTATGCTGTCGGTGCGGACGGCATAACCTTTGCCAATATCAATGACGGAAAGCCCTATGTGGAGGACTTTACCTATACGAGTGAGGTGCGCATCAAGACGCTGGACTGCTCGAATTTCACGAACCCTTATCAGATGCTGGAGTTTGCCAATATGCGCCTTGCGGACTATGCGGCGCCGCGAATTTCCTATGTGCTGAAAGCAATGGACTTGACCGTGCTGACGGGCTACGAGCATGAGGCATGGAACCTTGGTGATACGGTCATGGTGGTGGATGAGGATTTAGACCTTTCCATCAAGACAAGGATCGTCCGCCGGGAGTATAACCTGCAGGAACCCTGGAACACGGTACTGGAACTTTCCACAACGCTCCGTGAACTTGGCGATTCCACGTCTCAGTGGGACGCCGCCGCAGATGTCCTTGAGGGTGCAAACTACATCGACAACCAGCAGCTGCAGAACTTCGTGCCGTTCAACCATCTGAAAAACTCCCGTGGCGATGATGGCTTTGCCTATTGGACGAATTCCGGCTTTTCGGTGGATGGAGATAACGGCGTGACAGGCACGGCCTCCTTCAAGTGCGAGGGCGCGTACAACGCCACCAAGTACATGGAGCAGACTGTCACTCCCTCCAACCGTGACAGCTATACTTTCTCGGCTCAGATCGCTACGGAGAACCTCAGTCTCGGCAGCAGCGGACAGGTCGGCGTGGAGATCGTGATCGAGTACGAGGACGGCAGCACGGAAACGAGGACGATAGACCTCATATCCTCCTCAGATACGGAGGTGTGACGCTATGGCAAGTTTTACTCATGTGCATGGCACGGTAAGCCCACAGTATGGCAGGGTCGCAAAGATTACGGTCAGAATATTTGTGAATGACTGCACGGGGACGGTATACATCACGGATATGAATTTGCAGGACGGCTCCCTTGCCTCCGGCTGGGTCGGTCATGTGAGCGAGATAGAGTGGACACAGGACGGTGATTAAATGGCTGATTTTGAACGCTTTGTAGAGGTTATTTCCAAAAAAGAGGATAAGCGTGTGGTCAATATCACCGTCCGTCCGATTGTCACAGACTGCGAGGGCGATATCTGGTTTACTGATCTTATGCTCCAGGAGGGCGATATGCTGTCGGGATATACGCCTCACACGAAAGGGTTTCTCAAGGAATCGGAGAATGATCCCGTGTGGTTCAACGGCATCGTCCGCTCGGAAGAGACAGTGATCCTTTTGAACCTCGGCGGAACATCGGCGGGGCTTGACATCCACCTCTATCCGAAACAGGACATGGAGGGCGGCTCGGTCACGCTGGCGCAGGGTGCCGGCGGTCAGAAAGCGACCTTCCCGAACGCCATGTATGCCGGGGACGATTTGGCTCTGCTGGCATCCACGCGGGAATGCAAGAGGAACGGCAGCGCGGAAACAAAGTACGGATTCTTCCAGTACAGCGCGGCGTGGGATTCCAAGCATATAGTCTCCCTGCCGCAGGGAAAGTCTGCACAGCTTTTATATTCGATGCAGGAAATGGACAATGGAGGTGAACTGCTCTGATGGACACATTAAAGGGAAAGAAAATCATGGTGTGGACGTTCATGGGCAACACCAGAATGTATAACGCTCTGCGTGACTACGGCGACCGCATCAGCCAGATCGGACTTTTCTCCTTCAAGGTCAGGGCTACTGGGGAGATTTACGAGAGCGGCGTGGCGATTTCCAATATGCTCACCTACATCAACCGCTATCCTCATATCAAGTGGCTTTTGACCGTAGCGAATGACGGAGCGAACAGCATCTTCAAAGCCCTGCGGGACAACACGAACGGAGCGCAGGATATGTTCCTCTCGGAACTTGTCCGCATCATGCAGAAATATCCGTGGTGTGACGGCATCGACATCGACCTCGAAAAAGGCGATGGCTATTCCACGCATGAAGCGTCCACGGCGATGTTCCGCAATATCTACAACACGGTCAAGAATTACGATTCTTCCAAGATGATGAATATCTGCCTGCCGGGTATGACTTCGGTCAACGGCTCGGTCGGCGGTGAGAACTGGTGCGTATATGCCGACCTCAACAATTACTGCGATACCGCGTCTATCATGAGCTACGGCATGGCATGGGCAGGCTCAGCGCCGGGACCGGTGTCCCCGCGTTCCTGGCTTGAGGGTATCTACGATTATGCCTCCGAGGTCATGGACACGGAGAAGGTGTTCCTCGGTATGCCCGCCTACGGCTGGAACTGGCAGATCTACGACCTGCCGTCCAATATCGGAAAGACCTATCGCGGTACATCACAGACCTACTATGCGGCGCAGAACTGGCTGAAGGGTGTGTATAACTTCACGGACGATCAGCCGCCGCAACCGTTCATCCCATTCGTGGGATATTGGGACGATAACAACAAGGTGCCGTGGGCGCTCCCTCATGTGTACGACTACATGGAAGGACGGGACGCCGACAGCTACGAGTACCCGCAGATGTCCGGGACATACAATGGCAGGCACTATCTGACCGCATACAGCAAGCAGCAGAAAACGGAGTTTGAAAACATCATCGTTGACCATGACGGCGCCAACTACGCCAGCGCATCCGGCATCGTATCCATCGAGAACGGTGTCGCCACACTTGGTGATGAAGGAGCGGTCACTTACCAATTTACCGTCAGCACGGCGGGAACCTACGATGTAGCGGTGCGGCTCTGTTATCCCTTCTGGGACAAGAACGGCATCTATGTGTCGCTGGACGGAACGACTACGCACTTTACGGAGAGCCGCCTGTGGTGGCCGTACTGGAGGACTACCTTCTGGACTGCGCTTGCAAGCGGCGTGAGCCTTTCCGCAGGAACGCATACCATAAAGATTTCAGTCGATGTGAAGGGCGTACAGTTTTACGGTTTCCGCGTTTGCTCGTCCTTTTCGGAAGAGCCGTCCGCAGGAGAAGCGACCTATTCTTTTTCCCCACGGCAGTTCAAGGATGTGGAGGGCAACATGGTCGGTCCCGACCGTGGTTTCCGTCTCACCTTGGAAATGCTCCGAAGAAAGCCGGACTCGGCTCTTATCTGGTACGAGGACTTCCGTGACTACGGCGTGTTGGAGACAAACTACTGGACGGTGCTGTCAGGTTCCTTTACCGTGTGGCGGTCAGATGAATACTCCACGGAGCGCGTCTACTCCCAGCTTGACGGCAGCGGTCAGCTTGCATGGAAGTATGACGGCTTTTCGGATATCCACCTCCGGGCAAGGCTGGCATTCCCGGCAAGCGGCAGCGGCAAGGCAGGCATATTCTGCGGTGATCTGTTCTGCTGTCTGAATTACAATAGTCAGGCGGTGGAACTTTACAACGGCTCCACGCTCCTCGGCAGCTACAGTCAGGAGATCACGAGGACGCCGACCACAGACCTTCGTGACGATCCGAATATGTACACGGTTGAGATGCGTATCCGTGGAAACAGGGTGCGCGTGTATTCCGGCTCCTCCTATACGCTGCGGTTTACGGCAACGGTCAGCGGCTTCTCCGGCGGCTATGCCGGGTACCGCTCCGACAATCGGACGGTATGCGAACTGATGCGCCTGGGTGACGCCTGGACATACGAGCCGTATGAGCGGTTCGATGTGGTGATGCCAGACGGAACGACAAAATCCTACGGCCGCATCAGCAGGAGCAACTGCACATGGGACAGCGAGTTCCAAGTATTCACGCTGACTGCCGATGTGGAGGAATCAAGCACTCGGAGCGAGGACATCTCGATGGACTACGACTTTTCCCATTCGGATGATATGACTTCGCTTTCCTGCGGCAACGACTATCAGGCAACGGTCATCCCCGTGGACATCAACATCTGGATATCCCGCCTGTTCCTCGGTGACGCGGACGGCTTCTCCATCCTCTACTACCAAGACGTGGACTCCCTCATCTATTGGGCGAACGAGGCGGCTTATCGGTGGAATCTCCGGGGAATGTGTATGTGGTCCCTTGGGCAGGAGGATCTGCGGCTGTGGGAGTGGCTGCCGAAACAGGTCTGACACTATGAAAACAATACACAGTTTCTGCCTCTGATATTTGTACAGATTATGCTCCGAATTACCTTGATAAATGCGCGGTTCAGAGTGATATATGTACATACCAAAACGAACGGAGGGTACGGCAATGACAAGATTTGAAAGAGAATGGAACGGAGAACTTGGAGAGTTCTGGAAGAAGCATGCCCGCGAAGAGGCACAGCGGCTTTTAGACCAGGCAGACAAAATTGAGGTAGAGGATGACGGAGCCGCCAAGTGGAAGACGAACGGCTCATACCTCCCGGCAGATGTGGTCGAGAAGCTGACTTTTGCCGGAGCGACCTGGTTTTCACCGGAGGCAACGGAAGCGAAGCGTGAGACGCAGATCGCAAAGGAACTGGAAGCCTATCGCGGTAACCACAGAGGGCTTGACGCAGAGACGCTCGCCGAGGCAAGGGCGGCATTCGGGGAAGGAACCACGATCTGCGATGTCATAACCGGGGAGAAAATCACCCTGTAAGGCAAAGCAACAAAACACAATATCATCGGAAAACGGCGATTGTCCATAGCGGGCAGTCGCTTTTTTCATACAAAAATTCAACCAGAGAAAGGAAGGTACAAGCGTATGAAAGAATTCTGGAACACCATTCAACTCATCTTTACGGCAATTGGCGGATGGCTGGGCTACTTCCTCGGCGGCTGTGACGGTCTGCTCATCGCTCTTGTGGCGTTCGTGGCAATCGACTACATCACGGGCGTCATGTGCGCTGTGGCGGACAAGAAGCTCTCCAGCGAGGTCGGCTTCAAGGGTATCTGCCGCAAGGTGCTTATTTTTCTTCTTGTGGGGATTGCCAACATCCTCGATGTGCAGGTCATCGGCACGGGCAGCGTCCTGCGCACGGCGGTGATCTTTTTCTACATCTCCAACGAAGGTGTATCTCTCACGGAGAATGCCGCGCACCTGGGTCTGCCTATACCGGAAAAGCTGAAGGCGGTGCTGGAGCAGCTCCATGACCGCGACACCGATGGAAAGGACGGTGACGAGTAATGGCTTACACAAACAGTTCAATGGTGGCTTACACCAAACTAAGCCCGAACCATTCCGGGCTGCGGACACATTCCATCGACCGGATCACTCCTCACTGCGTGGTCGGTCAGTGTACGGCGGAGGGACTTGGGGACTGGTTTTATAAATCCAGTACCCAGGCATCCTCGAATTACGGCATCGACAAGGACGGTCGTGTCGGAATGTATGTGGAGGAGAAGAACCGCTCCTGGTGTTCTTCCTCCAATGCCAATGACCAGAGGGCAATCACCATCGAGTGCGCATCCGACACCACGGAGCCGTATGCGTTCCGCGATATCGTATATCAGACGCTCATCAAGCTGTGCGTGGATATCTGCAAGCGAAACGGCAAGACGAAACTCCTGTGGTTTGGCGATAAGGACAAGACGCTTGCCTACGAACCGAAGTCCGGCGAGATGGTGCTGACCGTCCATCGGTGGTTCGCCAATAAGTCCTGTCCCGGCAACTGGATGTATGCCAGGATGGGTGATCTTGCGGAAAAGGTCACGGCGGCTCTCGGTAGTGGTACTGGGGGGACCGATGGTTCCGCAACTACACAAGGAACACAGGCTTCCGCCTTTTCTTCGCTTTCAGAGTCGGATGTTGTAAAGAGTGTAGGGACATTGTTTACGGCAGATCAGAAGAGAACAGGCATCCTCGCCTCGGTTTCGATGGCGCAGTTCATCCTTGAATCCGGATATGGCAAGTCGGAGCTGGCGCAGAACGCCAATAACGTGTTCGGCATGAAATGCTCCCTCTCCGGCAACACGTGGAGCGGTTCGAACTGGGACGGAACGAGCAAGTATACCAAGCAGACGAAGGAACAGAACACGGACGGCAGCTATACCACCATCACAGCGGACTTCCGCAATTACCCGTGTGTGGAGGATTCCATTGCCGACCATTCCGCATATCTGCTCGGCGCGAAGAACGGCAGCAAACTCCGCTATGACGGTCTGAAGGGCTGCACCGACTACAAGAAAGCGGCGCAGATCATCAAGGACGGCGGTTACGCCACAAGCCTTACCTATGTGCAGAACCTCTGCTCCATCATCGAGCGGTGGAACCTTACGCAGTTCGATGTGAAGGAAAGCGAGACGGCTGTCGCATGGTACCGTGTTCGTAAGACCTGGGCGGACGCCAAAACGCAGAAAGGCGCGTATAAGATTTTGGAGAACGCCAAGAAGTGCGCGGATGCCAATCCGGGATATAGTGTGTTCGATGTAAACGGTGTAAACATCTACACACCGAACACAACATCTGATTCCGCGGCGGCGGTTCCGTTCTTCGTGAAGGTCAGCATCAGCGATTTGAACATCCGTAAGGGTCCCGGTACGGACTATGCGAGGACGCAGTATATCCCTGTCGGCGTTTATACCATTGTGGAGGTCAAGTCTGGCAAGGGCTCGACCGCAGGATGGGGACGCTTAAAGAGCGGCGCGGGATGGATTTCGCTCGACTATACCGTCCGTGTATAACGAAGAATATCTGAATTTATTTGAGCCTGTGGGCATTCCCGTTGCGGAGTGTCCACAGGCTCTTTTTTGTTATGAGGTTAAAATCCGGCGCATATCTTTTGACTGTGACTTAGGAGGTCTCAGTCATGGATGGATTTCAGAAGGAACAGATCAGGAACCTTCGGAGAGAAGGTATGAGTTATGCGAAAATCGCAAAGCAGGTCGATGTTTCCAGGGATGCGGTCATATCCTTTTGCCGCAGGAACGGTCTGCAGGAAATAAAAAAGCCGATTCCGGTTGTGAATACCGATGCAGCAGATGTCTGCCGTGAGTGTGGAAAGCCACTGATCCAGGTGGACGGGATGAAACGGCGCGTGTTCTGCTCAAAAGAATGCCGCGTTAAGTGGTGGAAGGAGCATCCGGAACGGCTGAATCAAAAGGCAGTGTATCAGTACACGTGTCCGCACTGCGGTAAGCCATTCTCTGCCTATGGCAACTCCAAGCGGAAGTATTGTTCTCATGCCTGCTATATCTCTGATCGATTCGGAGGTGGAGCGGATGAATGAGGCGGAATTTCATGCGGAGAAAATGTACCTTCTGTGCCTTGGAACGGCGAAAGCGATGCTTAAGAAGGGCGTCATTTCAGAAGAAGAGTTCACTAAAATTGATACAATGCTGCTCGAAAAATACAAGCCAACTTTGTCTACATTATTATCGGGAAAACCCTTGATATAACTGGCTTTTAGAGTGATATATAGTGTCGGAAAGGAGTTGATTTCATGCCGAAAATCACGAGAATCAAGCCGGGTATCAAGGCACTCCCGGCAAAGAAAAAAGTGGCGGCCTACGCAAGGGTCTCCAAGGACACCGAGCGGCTGCTTCACTCCGTTTCCGCACAGGTAAGCTATTACAGCGATCTCATCCAGAAGAATCCGGAATGGGAATATGCAGGCGTGTACGCTGACTCCGGCATAACAGGCACTCTCGTCGCAGGACGCAGTGAGTTCGGACGGTTGCTGGAGGACTGCGAGGCTGGCAAGATTGACATCATCCTTTGCAAGTCGATTTCCAGGTTTGCGAGAAACACGGTCGATCTGCTGAATACGGTCAGACATTTGAAGGACATCGGTGTGGAGGTTCGGTTCGAGAAAGAGCAGATCAATTCGATGAGCGGGGATGGAGAACTGATGCTTTCCATCCTCGCTTCTTTTGCCCAGGAAGAGAGCCGGAGCATTTCCGAAAATGTGAAATGGGGCATCCACAAGCGGTTCAAAAACGGAGAGATCGGTGCGGCAAACAAGCACATCCTTGGCTACCGGTACGATGATGAACTGAAAAAGTATGTCATCATTCCCGAAGAAGCCGAGGCGGTCAGATGGATGTTCCAGATGTACATCGATGGCGTTACCCTGCGGGACATTGCGGATAGCATGAACAATGCGGGCATCCGTACCACGCTGGGAAATGACTTTCAGGAAGCCTCAGTACGGCAGCTGATTTTCAACGAGGTCTATGCCGGGGATATCCGCCGACAGAAATGCTACATCGAAGATCCCATCACCAAAAGGAAGGTGCCAAATCGCGGAGAGCTGCCGCAGTATTACATGGCAGACAGCCACGAGGCTATCATCGACCGCGACACCTACGCAAAGGTAAAAGCGGAAATGGAGCGACGGGCTTCGCTGCTGAATCCGACATATTGCTTTACGGGAAAGTTCAAATGCGCCGTATGCGGGGCGAACTTTACGAGGAAGAAAGGCAGGGTCAGGGGCAAGGAATATGTGGACTGGATCTGCCGCAGCAAAAAAGAGCCTGGAGTCACCTGCAAGAGCCACAATTATCCTGAACATAAGCTGATGGATATTTGCGCCGAACTGATGGAAACGGACGGATTCGATGAAGAAGCGTTCGAGAGGAATGTTAAGCAGATCACCTCGCTTGCGGACGGCAGTATTGAGATGCAGCTTTATGGCGGCGAGGTCAGACAGTGGCAGATGCCGCCAAAGCCGGTCAAGCCGAAGAAAATAAAGCCGGAGAGCAAGCGTCCAAGAAACCTGTTCGACGGGAAAATCTTCTGCGGCAAGTGTGGCAGACGGTTTGGCAGAGCCATCAGCGATACAACGGACGGCGGTCACCTTTACTGGTACTGCCGAGCAAAGAGCAATCACGGAATCACCTGCGACAGTGTCAACTATCCCGATTCAGAGATCAGGGACATCTTCTGCCGGGTCATGGGGAAGAAAACCTTTGACGAGGATTACTTCACAAAAACGGTCGACCGCATGGTGGTTCAAGCCTCCGGCAGTATTGACTTTCATCTGAAGGACGGCACGGTCAAGACATATGAGACGCTCAAGCTGCGGAGCAACAGGCACGAGACCACATCCACGGATGAGTTCACCGGGATGATTCGGTGCGCCTGCTGCGGAAACATTTACCACAGATACTGCGGATACGGAAAGTACGTTTACTGGCGATGCTCCGGCAAGCACAAGGTCAGGACGGAATGCAACGGGCAGGACCTGGCGGATTTCAACATCCGTAAGGTTTCCGCCTACATTCTCGGCATGGATGATTTTGACGGGAAAGCATTCACGGAGCAGATCGACCACATCACAGCATTGGAAGACGGAAGTCTGGAATACTTTTTTAAAGACAGGAGGGCAAAAAAGTGGCAAAGAACGTAATCACAATACCCGCCACCATCAGCAAGTTCACAGCCTCTCCCCTCGGCAGCAGGAAAAAGCGGAAGGTTGCCGCCTATGCCCGCGTTTCAACGGACAGGGACGAACAGCTGACGAGCTACGAGGCACAGGTGGACTACTACACGAATTACATCAAAGGGCGCGAGGATTGGGAGTTTGTCGCCGTGTATGCTGACGAAGGCATAACCGGCTGCAATACGACGCATAGAGACGGTTTCAATTCTATGGTCGAGGATGCCCTGGCGGGAAGAATCGACCTCATCGTGACAAAAAGCGTGAGCCGCTTCGCAAGGAACACGGTAGACAGCCTTACGACCATCCGAAAGCTGAAGGAGAACGGCACGGAGTGCTATTTCGAGAAGGAGAACATCTGGACATTTGACGGCAAGGGCGAATTGCTCCTGACCATCATGTCAAGCCTTGCACAGGAAGAGAGCCGCTCCATTTCGGAGAACTGCACCTGGGGACAGAGAAAGCGTTTCCAGGACGGCAAGGTCACGGTGCCGTTCAAGCGTTTCCTCGGATACGACCGGGGCGAGGACGGCAACCTGGTGGTAAACGAGGAGCAGGCGGTCATCGTCCGCAGAATCTACGGGCTTTTCCTGCAGGGAAAAACACCGTATGCGATTGCGCGGCAGCTCACCGAGGAGGGCATCCCGACGCCGGGCGGTAAAAAGAACTGGGGCAAGAAAACGGTCGAGAGCATACTTACCAACGAAAAGTACAAAGGCGACGCCCTGCTCCAGAAGGTCTACACTACGGACTTCCTGACAAAGAAAAAGAAGAAGAACGAGGGCGAGGTGCCGCAATACTATGTGGAAGGAAACCATGAAGCGATTATCCCTCCCGCACAGTTTGACAGGGTGCAGAAGGAGATGCAGAGACGGTTCGGTGATACGGACCGGCACGGCTGCGTGAGCATTTTCTCCAGCAAAATCCGATGCGGTGACTGCGGCGGCTTTTACGGCTCGAAGGTGTGGCACTCCAATGACAAGTACAGAAAAGTCATATGGCGGTGCAATCACAAGTACGATGACGGAAAGAACTGCTCCACGCCTCATTTGGACGAGGACACCATCAAGGCATTGTACCTCAAAGCCCTGCGGATTCTCGGAGAGGAGCGGGACGAGATCATCGCCACCTTTGAAGCCATCAAGGACAAGATGTACGATACCACGGAGCTGGAGACAGAACAGGCAGCCTTGCAACAGGAGGTCATGGTGGTAACGGAACTGGTCGAGCAGTGCATCAGCGAGAACGCCCATGTTGCACAGAATCAGAAGGATTACCAAAAGAAGTATGATGCTCTCTCCGAACGCTATGACAGGACAAAGGAACGGCTGGATAAGGTCAGCGGCAGGATCATGGAGCGTCAGGCAAAGCGGGAAATGATCGAGGCGTTCCTTCATGACCTGGCAGAGATGGATGAGGATGTACAGGAATTCACGGATGACCTTTGGTTCAACCTTCTCGACCATGTGACGGTTTTCTCGAAGAAGGATGTGCGCTTCACCTTCAAGAACGGGACGGAGATCAGTGTGAAATAACGGCAGCAGAACACGGCCGGACACCTTGCGGATTGCGGGATGTCCGGCTTTCTCTATGCAAAATTAAAATGTACGGCAACAGCAGAGCAAGGCAAAATTATAAAGTATGGCAAAATCAAAAAGTGTAGGGCAAAGTTAAAAGGTTCAAGGCAAAATCAAAAGGTATAGGGGCAAAATGTAATTGTATCGCTTTGGGATACTACTTAGACGAGGGTATTTCGGCAACCAATACTAAAAAGCGTGATGGTTTCAAGAGAATGATACGTGATGCCCTGGAAGGAAAGATTGATTTGATCATCACCAAGTCGGTGTCCAGGTTTGCCCGAAATACAGTGGATACCTTAACAACTGTCCGTCAGCTTAAGGAAAAAGGCGTGGAAGTATACTTCGAAAAAGAAAACATATATACCTTGGACAGCAAGGGCGAACTTTTGATTACTATTATGTCAAGTTTAGCGCAGGAAGAAAGCCGGTCAATCAGTGAAAACGTCACCTGGGGCCAAAGAAAGCGCTTTGCCGATGGCAAGGTCAGCATGCCCTACAAGCACTTTTTAGGCTATGAAAAAGGTGAGGATGGACTGCCCAGAATTGTGGAAAGCCAGGCGGTGATTGTTCGGCTGATTTATAAGCTGTTCCTGGAAGGGAAAACACCATCAGGCATTGCTAAACATTTAACCGAGCAAGGTATTCCTACACCATCGGGAAAGGTGCGATGGCAATCCAGTACTATTCAAAGCATACTGACTAATGAAAAGTACAAAGGCGATGCTATCCTGCAAAAGAAATTCACCGTAGATTTCTTAACCAAAAAACAGAAGATCAACGAAGGCGAAGTACCCCAGTACTATGTGGAAAACAGCCATCCGGCTATTATTTCGCCTGAGGTATTTGATATTGTTCAGCACGAACTTCAGAAGCGTAAGGCCACTGGTTATACCAGCAGCACCAGTTGCTTTTCAAATAAAATCATCTGCGGGCAGTGTGGAAATTTTTATGGCAGTAAGGTTTGGCACTCAACCAGCAAATACTGCCGCACGATATGGCAATGTAATTATAAGTTTAAAAATCAAGAAAAATGCCGGACCCCACACCTTGATGAAGGTACCCTGAAGCAGGCTTTTATAGCCGCCTTTAATAGCCTGATAGAAAACAAGGATGAACTAATTCAGGGGTATGAGGAAATCATTCGGTACCTTACTGACACAGATGCTCTTGATCAGGAAGCCGAAAAGCTCCATAGCGAGTCTGAGGTCTTATGCGGATCGCTCCAAGAATGTGTGGATGAAAACGCTCGTGAAGCTCTTGATCAAGAGGAATATAGGCGGCGGTATTCTGATCTGGTGAAACGCTATGAAAAAATCCGGGTCAGGCTTGATGAAATAAGCAATCAGGTGGCTTTACGTCGGGCAAAACGTGAGAAGATAGCGGAATTTATCAAGACACTACAACAAAATGACGTCCTACTGACCGGATTTGATGAGGAGCTATGGAACGCAACAGTTGAGAATCTAATCATACACAATACCCATGAACTGACTTTCATTTTTAAAGACGGCAATAAACTGCAATGGGAGGTCTGATGGAACCAAAGCCCGCAGGGACTCAACAGTACTAATAGGGTTTTGACGTTTAAACCTAAAAACCATAATATAATATCAACAGAACCCGACACGCCTCTCAACGATGCGGACCACGTCGGGTCATTTTTTTATTTTGGGGTGTTAGCTTCCCTAAGGGTAGGCCGTAGTGCCGGTGGTAATGTTTATTCTTCAGGCTTATTTTTATGATAAATTGGAGTATAGGGCATGATTGGCCAAGCATGTTGGGAACCATTTTTTAGGCAATAGACCAATTGATTATCCGAAGTGCAAATTGCCTTATCTATTACGGAGCACCACAGCACTTCATCAAACGGAATAGAAAGACATTGTTCCTGTTGTTGGATTGAATTTAAAAAGTCAGATATGTCTTTTTGTCTCTCTGCTTTGACTTTGCCACCATTTGACCTCTTGTTTTTGGAACGAAGTGAAGAAAAAACAAGTGATTGGCAAGTGGAAATTATATCCGGGAGAGATAAAAGATATTTACACATAACTTCTGTAAAGCCTTGTTTGATAACATGTTCATACAAATGAGGAGTTCTGCATTTCCTTTCTTGCTCATACCGATGATTACACTGCCAGACACGACAACGATAATCTGAATTCGAATGCCACACCTTTGAACCAAAGAAACTGCCGCAGTCACCGCATATAATTTGGGAAGAAAAACAATATTGTGCGCTGTGATATTTGTTCCGTTTTCGATTCTGGATTTGTTCTTGTGTCAGATTAAATACAGTTTTAGAAACGATCCCCTGGTG
>Ga0209313_1000209_pt1 | contig 66938 bp, 41 predicted proteins | sample BioC13SIPDNA_3_FD_185748 | JGI IMG/M metagenome (GOLD analysis project Ga0209313, IMG submission 185748) | Anaerobic biogas reactor microbial communites from Washington, USA - Biogas_R2_B C13 SIP DNA (SPAdes) (version 2) | ecosystem: Engineered > Bioreactor > Anaerobic > Unclassified | place... | reverse complement strand
AGATTCAGGTTGATCGTCTCGCTGCCGATGTTGACCAGCTCGATGTACTCGGCGTTCGGATCGAGCGGATGGTACATGACCTCGCTGATCCGCAGATTCTCAGCCACCGGCCCGACACTGAACGTCGTCTCATTCAACGCACTCCACGAGCCATCGCGAAACAGACGCGCCTTGATGCACGTGCTCTCGGTCAATGTCAACGGCCCTTCGTAGCGGATCGCGGTTGGCGAGATCCCACTGGGAACCGCCCCCCCGCCGCCGGTGGTCGAGCTCAGTTCCACGGAAATCAGGAAATCGGTGCTGGTGACGCCATCATTGAGCCCGTGAATCGCCAGGACGTTTCGGCCCAGACGAAGCTGGCCAATCGCCGCGGAGATGTCGAACGTCTCGAATTCGATCGCGTCGAGGTCGGAGTGGCTCCCGGCGGCGCCCGAATTCCAGGAAGGTGCGCCATCAATCATGGCCCGCTGCACTTCGACGCCGTTGAGGTAGGCCACAAAACCATCATCGTATCGCACTCGCAATCGCAGACCGCGAGCCTCGATCAGGACCTCCGGCGTCACCTCGAAGGGAATGCGGATGTAACAGCTCTCGTTATGCTTGTACATGGCGTCCTGCACATCGATGTCAATGAACTGCTCGTACCCTGTACTGCGTTCGTAGCCGACCCCTCCGGCGCCGTGGGTCCAGGTCGAATCGTCGAAGTCTACGTTGCGCCAGGCGTCGCCGGTCGAAGCCGTAGGGACCAGGACCGCCTTCGGCGCATCTTCTGTCACAAAGGCGAACTCGTCACCCGTCTGGCCTCCGGAACCGGGTGTTCGGGGATCGGTCCCATCCATGGTGTACCAGATCGCGCCGGCAGTGCCCGCCATCGTAACGGTCCCGCCGGAGGCGATACGCCCGCCATGCTGAGGCACGCTACCCACATGGAATTCGGGCGGTTCGACGTTTGGGTAGAGACCGGCGTTTCGAAGCCAGCCCAACAGTTGATCGGCGCGATTCGGGAAGTAGCCAGTCAGCTTGCCTTCCTGCGTCTTGAGCCAGTCCTGCTGCTTATGGGGGCGTGACTGCCGGTTGTCGCCCCAGCGGGCCGATTCGCCCACGATAGCGCGCTCGACCTGGTTCATTCTGGCGAGAAACCGGTCGGCCGAGGCGGGATAGCTCAGCGGACCATCGTGGAAGAAGTGACGGTGGATCTGATCAGCGAAGCGAAGGCGATACTCCGCATTCTGCGCGAGCTTGCGGTGAATATCCGACGGGCTCTCCCCGACGTCGTTTCCACCTTCGAGCACGTGCTCGGCATCCCAGGAGTGGAAGCGCCATCTGCCGCCGGGGCCGTTGCGGTGCGTGGCATACCAGTTCTTGTGCGGCCAGTCATGGTTGCCCGTATACCAGTTCGCCAGCAGGTAGGTGATGAAGTCATCTATGTCGAGTTGTCCGCACAGAGCATCGTATGCCGCCAGGTTGTCTGGATCGGCGGCTACCGCGTTTGCCGCCGCCAGCATGGCATTGTAGTTGGCCGAGGCGCTGCCGCCAATGCCGCTGCTGATGACACTGCCGCCGCTATGTTTGACTGCGTCGTACTCGTCCTCGTCGCCGCCGAACACCTGGGCCGCCCAGGCGTGGTCGGGACGCTCGTGGATATAGTACAGGCCCCAGTAGAGGCCGTTGATGTAGACATGCGCGTAGGCACCGTGGGGTGAATGCCCCCCCATGGCGTTGTGGAGATCGGCGATATACTGATCCTGGATGTATAAGGCAGTGTTGCGCTGGCCGCTGTCCGGATGAAGCCAGGAATGGTTCAACACGCTGTCGAGGACTACGGTGTTGTAGCGATCGACCGGAGAGTCGGGAAACAGCCTGAAATCCAGCTTGCCGGGACCGCCGGTGGGGCTCCCATCGTCGGTTTGCGCCTTGAACCGGGGCCGCATGGAGAGCTTGAACGTCTTCCACCGGTCGAGGCTGGTTCCACCTCCGCTGACACCGCCCTGCATCGCGATCGCGCAGTTGACCTGAAGGCCCTGGGCGCCGTTGGGGTCGATGAACTCCATGGACGCGACGCGTTCGGTGCCGTCCTGCGACTGATTGATGTAGATTCCTTTGCTGCCGAACCAGTCGTCCTTGTTCATGACCAGAGAGATGGTCGGGACCGCCTTGAGGTCGTCCCGGATGGAATTGGCGTAGAGGCCGCCGAAGATGTCCTTGCCGTCCTGGCCCACCACGTCCGGGTCCATCTGGTAGTCGCCCGTCACGGAGCCCCACGAGGCGGGGTATCCTTCCGGCGTCACCTGAGCCCCTGTGGAAGGATTCGTCGCCTGCTTTATGACGCCTTCCAGGAAGACGTAGGTGTGAGTCTCAACGTCTGTAGCCTTCCAGCCGGGCCGAAATGCCATGGCTCTCAGACAGGTTGTGGACTGAATCAGGATTGGCCCGTTGTAGACGCTCCCATAGCCCGGCGTGGGCGTGCTCCCATCGAGCGTGAAACGAATCGCAGCCTGCGGCGTGGCCGTCGTGATGACGACCTCGATCGGATGATCGTACAAGCCGCGATCGTGGTTGAACACCAAATCCTCAACCACGGGCAGGTCCTTTCCGTCGTTCGACCCGCCGGGCGTGGGCGTCAGAGTAATCCAGTTGTCCGAGCCATCGGGGTCGCGGCCGAACGAGACATCGGCCCTCTGGGGACCGAAGCGGATGCTGTCAAGCAGGGTCAGTCCGTCGCGGCCATACAGGGCAATCCGGTCCCCGCCTGCGTTGAGCGCCAGGCCGGCGTGCAAACCTGCATCGCCGGTGTCGCCATCCGCCCAGATCACCAGATACCCTTTTGCAGGCAGGACGGTGCCGGCCGGAACCTGCCACTTCGTGGGGTCGTCCAGGTCGTCCGTCAGGTAGAAGCCAGCGAGACTGACCGGTACCCCGCCAAGGTTGAACAACTCGATCCAGTCGTCATAGTCGCCCTGCGGGTCTTTGACCGCCAGATCGTTGGCGGCCATGATCTCGTTGATGCACACATCGGATTGGGCCCGGACACAGACCGCCACCAGGAGCGCCGCGAGGAATACAAGACACATAGATCGTATGCGCAAGCGCATGACTCATCCGTCCTCTACTGAGGGTAGCAACCCGCCGTCCATCGGTCCGGACACCCCGCAATAAGCAGGAGATTCACCTTGTGCATTGTATCAGAATGACGCCTTCGGGTCAATTCCACCGGCGCCTGGGGACTCGGGTTTGCAGGGAGGGAGAAACACGTCAAAGGGGCGGCCGACGTGTGAATGCACGGCCCCCGTTGTGGGGGCCATGGGAGACCGGAGAGGCCGGGATTCGAACCCGGGGTAGGGGTTTACCCCCTACAACGGTTTAGCAAACCGTCGCCTTAAGCCGCTCGGCCACCTCTCCAAACCGTCGATGTCGCCAGTCTACCCGGCCCACCTGCCCTCTGCAAGCAGATAAATCGCGGTTTCGAGATTTTGCCCGCAGGCAGAAGCCACGCAGCCCGATGCCCTCCTTCGGCAGACACTCGGCCATAGGTGGCCGGCTCGAGTGTCCGGCGCCTTCAGACGCCTGTCCCGAGAAAAATACGTGTTTACCACAATTGACCGGACAACTGCCCCTCGACTATGGTGCCCCGCATGGATTCGGAGACCTGCGGTCCGTCGCCTCCAGGTTCGTGTGCAGAGGCGGAGCAAAGGTCTGGCGGAGATCGCCGATTCACAGACGCATAGGGACAGCACCTTGTACCGATCTTCTGGACAGCGGACGAAATCGCCGCCGGGGGAGGTCGCATCGCTCTTTCCGCGTGGGCGGTAACAGAGGCTCTAAGAGCCGTTTCATCTTTAGGGTTGCGGGCCCGTCTCCCCGCAGCCCTTTTTTCTTGAGGCCTGCGAAGGCCTTTGTCTCCGCCTGCCGGTCCAACATTCATTTCACATCGATGGAAATACGTAGTTGCCACAATTGACAGCGAGTCGCGGTCACTCGACAATAGCTGCCAATCTGCGGGTGCAAACCGACTCTTTATGAGCAGTTTTCAATGGACTGAAATCGAGGCACCTCGCAGTGGGGAGACAAGGGTGATGAAGAGAAGTGCTTTACCATCCTTTCGTCTCCCTTTTTGTTGGTCGGGGAATTCTCTGGTGGCTGCGCATGCCTTGATGCTGTATTCGGTGCGAGGACACGGAACATACGCTGGACGAGATGAGAGGCCGCTAAAGCACGCGACGGGCGCGCAGCCACGCCATCGAGACCAGTCCGATGGAAACAAGCATCAGGGTCCCGGAGACGGGGACTGTGCGAGGCCCGGCTGTCATGACGTGATGAATCCAGGTGTTATCCATCACGCCGGTAACCCACGCGCTGTTGCTGCCCCATGCGTAGATCGGAACGTTCGCACCAGTGTGCCCCGCGCTCGTCCAGGCGACGTCCGGATACCGGCCGGCTCCGCCATCGGCCAGAATGCTCAGTCCGCCCGTCTCGTGGTCGGCCGTTACGAGAATCAGCGTGTCCAGTAGCGCCGACCTGTGAATCCAATCCACTGCCGCCCGGACGGCTCGCGAGAACTCCAGCGTCTCACCGATGGTCCTTTCGAGATCATGGGCATGGGCGGCATGGTCGATCCGCCCGCCTTCGACCATGAGGAAGAACCCCTGGGGATCGTTGTCCAGAAGGCTCAGGGCGACCGCCGTCATCTCCGACAGATGCGGCTCCGTCGCCGCCGGGCCCCGGTCGAATTCGTACGTCATGTTGCCGGCGGCAAACTGACCTGAGACGAAGTCGGCACCATCGGTGTCCAGGACCTGGAGCTGCGCCGCATCCTTGACGACGCTGTAACCTGCGGCGGCAGCGTCTGATTCAGACAGATACAGACTGCCGCCGAACAGAACGTTCGGTCGGGTCTGCCCCAAGTAGTCTTGGGCGATCTGGCCATAGTTTCCCCGGGATGGCTCGTGCGCCGCGAACGCCGCCGGCGTGGCATGACTGATGTACGTGGTCGTCACTAGGCCGGTGGCCTTTCCTGCGGCGGCGGCCTGTTCGAGAACAGTCTGTAGCTGGCGCCCATCGCCCGGGCGGGCGACACTGATGATGCCGTTGCGGACCTTGTAGCCGGTCGCCATCGCCGTCGCCGCGGCGGCCGAATCCGTTATCGTCGAGTCGGCCGAGGACGTGATGACCTGAGCCTGATGAGGGAAGGCCTCAAACGACAGCGTACCGGATGCCCCGTTGGCATAGAGGCCCGCTGCCGCAATCTGGCCGTAGCCCATCCCATCGCCGATGAACAGGATGACGTTGGTGGGCATGGCGCTGCCAAGCCGCGCGCACAGCAGGCCCACAGCAAGAACCCATCCAGCGAAACGCCGAAGACCTGGTCCATCCTTGGGCATCTTCACCCCCTGTGATGCCGGTGTTGGCACTACGCCTGACAGGATTCGAACCTGTGACCTTCGGTTCCGTAGACCGACGCTCTATCCAATTGAGCTACAGGCGCACGATGTCTTAACCAGTGGCACTATAGCGTCTTGCGAGCGGAACTGTCAAGGCCCTGCGGGAAAAATACCGGAAAACACCGCCGCCGGGCGTCAGCGGCATTCGGTCCCCTCTCGCCGGCGTGCGGCCCGGTACCAGTCGATTGTCACCAGGAGACCGACATTCAACTGACCGGCTCCGGGTCGTCAGATTGCTCGGTCGCCAGCAAGATGCCCTCAGACGCATCGGCGATATAGAGGAATTCGCGCGATGCCCGGCCCGTTCTGTCAACTGCCGCGACCCGGCCGCGTCCAATTCACACAACACTCGTTTGGTAACGTCGGGAAACCGTCCCCCAATTGCAGGAACGCAACTCCTTCTTCCACAATGGCTTGCGTTAGGTCCGAAAAAATTATGCAGGATTCGTCAAAATCGCGTTACGCACAGTGCCCGATACGGCACTAATGGGTGAACACAACGGAAAACACAATGCCGGTCGGAATAAGGAGGTGGCAGAAATGGCAGTCGGCAGAAGGCAGGAAATCGACTCTTCGGCATGCGGTTTCGGCCGCATGGAGGTTGCCATCCGAGGTCGAGGTCGGCTTTCTGTCCGCTCTGCTCCCATTGGACCCAGAAAGGCTCTCACGGCCTCTAACTTTAACCCAGGTGAACTCAGGTCAGGTCGGAAGCTAAAAACCACATCATACCCGCTATCGCTTCTCTTACGGTAGCAGCTCTCTATCACCTGCCTCCACCAATCAAGCCCCGTCTCGCACGGGACGGGGCTTGGTCCTGGTGGGTCAGCCCGTCGGCTCTCGCATCGCACATCCCATTTACGTCATGTTTACCTCTTTTCTGATTGCCTGCCTGCGAACACACCTTACAATACCCGTCATGTGTCGGCTGGGTGTTCTGGTGAAAGGAATGGACATGAGATCGCTGACCCTCGGTGTTCTGGCTGTTACGTCGATGATGCTGTGCGGCTGCGGCGGAGTCTACTACAACACGATGGAGAAACTCGGCTACGCCAAGCGAGACATGCTGGTCGATCGCGTTCAGGAGGCGCGGGACGCCCAGGAAGAGGCCAAACAGCAGTTCCAGTCCGCCCTGGAACAGTTCACCGCCGTGACGAACTTTCAGGGTGGCGATCTTGAGAAAATGTACAACAAGCTCAAGGGCGAGTTCGACCGCAGCGAATCCAAGGCACAGGCGGTCACCAAACGGATCAACGACGTTGAGAGCGTCGGCGAGGCCCTGTTCAAGGAGTGGGAATCAGAGCTCGATCAGTATTCCAGCCCCGACCTGCGGCGTCTGAGTGAGGACAAACTCCGCCAGACGCGACTGCGCTACGCGCGGGTAGTGGCGGCCATGCGCAGCGCCGAGATGAAGATTGATCCGGTCCTCACTGCTTTCCGCGATCAGGTCCTGTTTCTTAAACACAACCTCAACGCCCAGGCGCTGGCGAGTCTCCAGAACGAACTGGTCTCCATCGAGACGAACGTCGCCGGTCTGATCCAGGAGATGGAGGCATCCATCGCCGAGGCCAACGCCTTTATCGAGGCGATGAACCGCGACGAGAAGAAGTAGCCCCGGGGCCTCCGATCACGATTCGTGCGGCGTTCTTGCCACACGCCGGGTCCGGCTCAGTTCACCGTCTGCGTCTCGACCTCGATCTCGATGGTGATCTGCGGTGGGATTTCCAGGCAGACCGCCAACCCCTGCCCCGGCGCCGCCCGGAAGTTGTCGACCACGTATTCAAACCGATGCGCCGTCTCCGAGGAAGGCACTTTTGCCTGGATCAGACGGACCGCATGGGGCGGAACCGTCACGGATTTTGGCCCGAACCTCCCGGTTCGCTCCATCTCGAGAGGAACATCCGCGTCGTTCCGAAGCGCGAAACGCACGCTGCCGTCCTGGGTGTAATCGATATCGGTGACATCCGTGGCCGCGTCAAAGATCGCCCGGAGATACTCGGGCCTGCCAATCAGCTGGTTCTGATACCAGACCGTGGTCCGTCCGGCCATCAGGGCTTCCTTCAGTGCCGGCAGCGTCTTTTCCCGAGCGAACACCAGCGTCATTGAGCGATGCCTGTCCGGCGTCGATTTCTCGAGCATCGACGGCGAATGGATGTCGGTGTTCCCCATGAACGTCAGGTTCTTGTCGAGCGCCCATCGGTGCACGTCGGGGTAATAGTCATCGCCGTTGACGACCTCGATTCCCCGCATGTACTTCTTCTCATAGAGCGTCGTATGGATGTCGAACCAGCCCTTCTTGTCGGGAATCCAGTCCGGGTGGTTCCACCAGATGAACGCCCCCTGCTTGTCGGCAGCGGCCATGCAGTCCAGCAACTCCTTCGTGTCGAGCGGAACGACATCGTCCAGGAAGATGGCATTGAAGTGTCCGGGCGGCGTGTCTCGCGTGATCTCCGTCCCGCGAATCAACAGGATCCCGAGCGATTTGGCGCGTGGCAGCGCAATTTCGTACGGCCGGTTGTGGTTCGTGGGAATATCTCCCCTGTGCGGCTGGTACTCGATGTGGTCCGTGATCGAAATCACGTCCAGACCCTCCCGCCAGGCCTCGTCGACGCGAACCGTGGGCCAGACCGCCGCGTCCGAGAAGACCGTATGCGTGTGCAGGTCGCATTTCAGCGTCCTGTACCCCATGATGTCCGGGAATTGAATCTCCTGCCGGGTCTGGGCCAACAGTGCCGGCGTCGCCAGCACAATCACGAGCATGCTCACTCGAATCAGCCTGAATCGCGAAACGTATCTCATCGAAAACCCCTTTCCTTCCATCTGCACATAACGTGAAAGCCGGTCACTCGTTGCGGACCTCCATGGCACTGTAGGATAGCACTCCGACGGGCCTTTCGCAACCGTGGTCCGCCGCCACATTCTGCTGTTTCGCGTCTTGACCGGCCGTTGGAATCCCGCTATTGTCATATTTGCGGCTCGTGACGGCGAAGTGGGCGTCCGTCACTGGATGGAACGGGAAGGGCTGTCTGCCGCAAGGTCTTTTGGGAGGCGGTGGGATCATGGATGAGACCGACTCGCTGTTTGTCACTATCGACAAGGTCATCAGGCTGTCTCGACTCAAAGAGCTCGAGTTCATCATGAGCAGCGACCAGACCGAGCGGGTCCGCGAGATCCGTGCGGCTCTGCGGCGCCTGGAGCCGGGGCCATATCTCATCGGAACCGGGCCATCCACTGTCGGCATCATCACCCTGGACGACCAGGAGATTGTATTGGGCCGGCCTCCAACCGTTCTCGAACCGCCATCCGCGTCCGCGCCCGACTACTGGGCCACCGACACGCTGTATTTCGTCCCCCGAGAGGTCTCGCGCAAACACGCCCGGATAGCATTACGGGCCGTCAACGGCGGCTCCTGCCACATCCTGCTCGACCTGCACAGCACGTGCGGCACCTTTGTCAACGACCGCCAGGTGGACCCCAACGGCACGGGGATCGTCCTGAAACACGGCGATGTCATCAGCCTCGGCCCTTCGCGTACCAGCACGTACGTCTATTACGAGGCAACGTCAACGGACCTCGACGTGCCATAAGCGGCTCACGCACGTTCGTTCATCTTCTCACGCCACCGACGCTGCACGACGTCTGCGTCTGCGATGTGTTCCTCGTGCGTTCGCAGATCGAACTCCTTGAGTATGTCCGCCACCCGGACGTCAGGGGAAAGACTCTCGATGATCGTCCATTCCTCCTCGTGAAACGTACGGATGGAGACCTTGCGGGCGTACTTGGCCTGGATCTCCGCAAACCGCCGGCAGAACGGCCATGAGTGCAGAAACGCCTTCTCCAGATTCACCGGCGCGCAAACCCAGTCGGCATACTGTCCTGTGCCGGCGATGGTCCGACCGTCGATATCGCAGATCTTGGTCGTGCCTTTCCACGTGCTGGACACGACGCAGTACTTGTTCTCCCACGCCTTCGTGTTGACCATCGAGCCGCCCCCGAAGGCCGAGGGCCAGAACACCAGCTCGGCGCCTGCTTCCCGCAGCTTTCGCCATCCGTCAGACCACTCGATGTCGAAACAGATCTGCGCGCCGAGCGCGCCGATATCCGTCTTGAACACGGGCGGCTGGGCCGCACCCGGCGCAATGCCGCTGTCCATCTCGCCTACCGTAGGGTGCATCTTCTGGTACTGGCCCACGTACTGCCCGTGGCGATCGATGAAGACCGCCGCGTTGTAATACCGACCGTTCGCGACCGTGTGAATCGGGCAGACCACGTGGCACTTGTGCTTCTCGGCGAACTGTGCGAACGGACGCGAGAACGGCCCAATCGGCTCCTCCGAGGATTCCGCCAGGGACGGCCCCGGGCCGGTGAGATTGGCAAACGGAAACACCTCCGGCAGGCAGACGATGTCGGGCTCGAACGGCGTCACCTCCTCCATGCGGGCCAGCACCTTCTTCGTCATCTCCTTCGGGTTTTCCGCCCGCAGCCCGTTGAGCGAGAGGCTCGCGATCCAAACCTCGCGCGGCAGGCGCTGCGCTTTGGGCGTGCCTCCCATCGGTCCCGATGCGGCCCGCACACGACCGGCCGCCAATCCCAAGCCCAGACCAACCGATGCCGTCTCAATGAAGCGCCGCCGCGTCAATCCACCTGTATCCTCGCTCATTACCGCTCTCCTTCTATCGCAGAAAACCCGGAAGGTACTCGTCGGTGCCGCCAGCCTCGTCAATCCGACCCTGGTGTTCCGGTCGTAAGCCCTCACGCCCCTCGCGCAAGGCCCGGTAGGAACCGCTGACGATGCGGTCTTCTTTGCCTGCGCCCGCGAAGACGCGGATGGCGCTGCGTTGCAGCAACCTCCTGCTCTTGACGTTGATGCCTCGGCAGCGCATCTGGCAGAGGCCGCACCCAACACATCGATCCTGCCGCACTACCGGAGCGAGGTACCCACTGTCTTCGAGAGGCTCGCCCATCTCATCTACCCGGCCGCCAACGCGGACAAACTCGATCGCATTGTACCCGGCCATACGGCATTCATCCACGCACAGTTGGCACGCTTCTCGACCGGCGTGTGGCAGGCATGTGATCCAATCCACCTCGGCCAGCCCGATCCGCGCCACCCGCTTTTCCTCGATGTCCAGAGCCCTTACGGCTCCGGTCGGACAGACTTGTCCGCAGTTGTTGCAGCTCGGTTCGCAACCCGACCAGTCCGGCACGACCTCGGGCGTCCAGAGACCGTTGAATCCGTATTCGAGTCCGGCCGGCTGGAGCACGTTGTTGGGACAGACTTTGATGCACTGGCCACAGCGGACGCAGAGCTGGAGGAATTTGTCCTCGGGCACGCTGCCCGGCGGACGAATTGGAGCCTCGGCGCTCGTGCAAGCTCCTCCGGCCGCCAAAGATGCGCCCAGGCCCGCCACGACAGCACCGCCGAGTCCAGCAAGGACGTTTCGGCGAGAACGAATCGTCTGATCCTCAACTCGACCGTCGTTCGCGCCGCCGTTCTCACGCTTGCGTCGCCAAGGGAACTCGATTGCCTTTGTGGGACAGACGCCGGCACAGGTCCGACAGGACGTGCAGCTCAGCGGGCGGGTGGCGAAATCGTCATTGATCGCTGCGAACGAGCAGACCTTGACGCAGCGTCCGCACTCCACACACGCACGGGTCACCCTGCGTTCGGTCAACCGCAGGAGAGCACACACAGAAAGGAGCGCGCCCGTCGGACACAGGTGGTTGCACCAGAATCGCCGACCCAGAAGCCCCAGGCAGAACACCAGCATCAGCAGGGCAATCGAAATCACGTGGCCGACATTGGCCGGCGGGACAAGGTACCAGCCTTTCGCCAGCCCCATCTGAAAGGGAGCCGCAACGAAGAGCATCGCCCGGGTCAGGACGGGAATCGCCGCAACAAAGCCCGACAACAGCACGCCAGACCCGGCAGCGATCAGCACAACGGCCAACAGGTAGTACCTCACGCCGCTCCACCACCCCCGTTGCCCGAAAGCAGACGGCCTGCCCGCCTTGCCGAGGAGCCAATCGAAGACATCGATCAGGGTTCCCAGTGGGCAGACGTATCCGCAGAAAGCCCGAGGCAGCAGCACACCGACAAGAATCACACCGGCCGCAACCGCCAGGGACCACACGAACATTCTCGCGGCGACAGCCGCCGAGACGCTGACCAGAGGATCGAGAATCAGGAACAACTCGCCGTTCACGATCTCCCTGGCGGCGAACGTCTTGGCGTACTCTCGGGTCCCATACGGCCAGCATACCCAGAAGAACAGGGCCATGAAGATGAACAGACAGACGCTCTGCACCAGTCGGCGCTCGGGCGACGCCGACCACGTCGGCCCCAGCCTTCCGAGAGCCCGCGCCAGGTACCCGCGCAAACCCCTGTGCGTCCGAAGAAAATCTCTGTGCATCCGTCGCCCCGCTACCGCCCCGCCGCCTTCATGCCCTCGGCGAGCGCCTTGGCCGTGGCGTTGAGGATGGCCTCCGAGGTCATCGTCGCCCCGGTGACAGCATCGACGCCTTTGACGCCTTGTTTCGCGATGATCTGATTCGGCGTGTCGGTCAAGGCCGAGTAGAACTGCTTCTCCTCGTGGCTCGTGACGCGAACCGACTGAATTCGACCATCCTTGACCGTCACTTCCACGTACAAAGGCCCGGCGTAGGCGATGCTGCTGGCGGTATACGTGCCGTCGGCGACGCGCGCCACGTCCAGAGCATCAAACAGCCGAATCGCCTCGATGCTGGCCAAGGCCCGTTCCTTGCCCTTGGCGACGTCGCCCTCGCGACCCTGGGCGTCCTTCCCGTCGTACGACCTGCGGTAGTACGCCAGTGCCTCCTCGTAACGACCGGCCAGGCGACAGGCGTCACCGGCAGCCAGGTACGCGACCGTGGGCATGCCGGCCGCCGCCTTCTGCTCCGCAAGCTTCAAAGCCTTGTCGACCTGTCCCATGTCTGCCCACAGCTTGATCAAAGCCCCGTGGCGGGTGTAGTCATGTGAGACATGGGACAGCATCTCCACCGCCATCTCGCGACAACCCAGCTTCCAGTAGCAGTGCGCCAGGTCAATCGGATCGACGTACTGGCCGTACTTGGCGCTGATCCGCCACCAGAACACCGCCCGGGCCCAGTCCTCCAACAGATCATGGAACATCCGGCCGAGCGTTTCCGTCGAGCGCGCCAACTTGGCCCGGTCGTCCTTGTGGCGGATCATCAGGTGGTTCACCAGTTTGATCCCCTCCTTCCAGCGACCAGGATTCGGGTTGATCACATCCCAGATGTACTGCCCCACGTTCTTCCTTGCGTCCCAGGGACCCTCGGCCTTCAGGGGCCAGTCCAGGTCCAGCGTTGGCGGATACGTCAGCTCCACCGAGTCCCACCAGTCCGGCGCTTCGCTGCCGACTTTCTGGATCAGGGCCTCGACCTCGGCACGCGTCCGAGTCACTGTCTCGCTGGGAATCGCATCCTGCGCCGGACAGATGCCGGCAAGCGAAAGGGCCGCGAGGAGCAGCATCCCACGTGATCCCCCCCACCTCCTGCGTCCCCGTCTGCATGACCGGACCACACGACCGCAAACACCGTCACCTTGCTGCGTCATTCGTCTGCTTCCGTGTCTTGCCTCGATGATGGGCTGCCTGCCCGGTCACACAATGTCAGGCTATTAGCCGCCAATCGAGATCAGGTGGGAAAACGTTCTCAGAATCAATCGGCCGTCGGCCACGGCCGGCGTCGCGTGGCTCTTCTCGCCCAATGCATTGACCCCCAGCAGCTTATACTCCGGCCCGGCCAGGAGCACGACGACGTTGCCATCGACCGTCAGGGCATACAGATTCCCGTTGACGCATATGGGCGAGCCATAGAACCGCCCGGCGGGCTTCTCGCTCCACACCACCCGCCCCGTGTCGCTCATCAGACACGACACAAGGCCGCTGTCGTGGAATGCGAACAGCATCCCTTTGTAGGCTACGGATGTGGCGACATATGGCACCACCCGGCTCTCAAGACTGTACACTTCGGGGGCTCGGAACGACGACCCCTCGCAAGTCGGCCGAACCGCCGCCAGTCGCAATCCCTGCCCGCCTTCTCCACAGGTCCCGATCACCAGGTCGCCTGCCACGACAGGCGAGCTTACCACGCGGGCCGGCAGTGCGGAGGCAACTTCCCAGAGCACATCCCCCGTCTGCGGATCGACGCCTGCGATGCCGTGGGCGTTGCTCGTGAAGACAAGCTGCAACCGGCCGGCCGAATCTCCAAAGGTGCAAGGTGTAGAGTACGACGCGTTGACAACTCCGGGCTCTTCACAGCGCCATTTCACCTCGCCCGTGCGCCGGTCGACAGCCAGCCACTGACTCGTAACGCCATCGCTGTTGGTTTCCTGCTCGTGAGACACGATCACGTGGGAACCGCACACGATGGGCGAGCTGCCCTGGCCATGCCGCGTGCGAACTCCCGCCAGCGGCGCCGTCCACGCGTGCCCGCCGTCGTGCGTCAGAGCCAACAGCACTGTCTGCCGGCCATCGGGCCAGAGGACATAGACATGCTCGCCGTCCACCGCCGGCGTCGGGCCGGCATAGCTGTTAAGGTTGGTCAATGGGTACTTCGTAAGGTCTTGTTCTTGCCGCCATCGTTCTGCGCCATCAGCACCGCTGACGCAGAGCAGCATGCCTCGTCCCGCCTTCTGGTCCGCGCAGGTGACAAACAGCTTGCCATCCCAGGCCACCGGGGACGAATGCCCCGTGCCGGGCAGCTCGATCTTCCAGTTGTAGTCCTGCTCGGACCACTTCTTCGGAACGGTCCGGGCATCGCTGATCCCCTGGCCGTTCGGACCGCGAAAGCGTGGCCAGTTGTCCGCCGCCGCAATCGAGGTAAGGAAGACCCCGCAGAGCGTCACGACCCACGCCGGCCTCGGTTGCCCTGTCCAGATGCTGTCTTTCGCCATTGGCCCACTCCCTGCCGCATCCTCAGGTTTCCTCCGCTGTGGTAATTCGATCTACCATCCTATCACCTTTCACCACAGGTTCAAGGACGATCCTCAGGCGACAGAAAGACACTCTCTCTGGCGGGCGCAGATGAAAGGCTCTGAAATTCCGACATCTACTCAGGAGTCAGAGGCGGCGGACCAGGCCGACGACGACCCCTTCGATGTGACAGTTGTTCGTGTAGATCGGCTGGTAATTGGCGTTCGCCGGCTGGAGGCGGACGCAGTGGCTCTCCTTGTAGAGGCGTTTCAGCGTCGCCTCGCCATCATCGACCAGAGCCACGACGAGGTCGCCGTTGTCGGCCACGTTCGTGCGTCGGCAAATCACGTAGTCGCCCGGCTCGATGTTCTCCTCGATCATGCTGTCGCCGGAGACCTCCAGGGCGAATAGACCCTCTCCGAGCCCGAAGCAGGTCTCCAGTGAGATCGATTCGGTATTTTCGATGGCTTCTCGCGGCAGCCCCGCCACGATCCGGCCCACAAGAGGAATCCCCGAGGCCGGTTCGGTGTTCTCACCCGGCTGGCATCCGCCGAGGCGGTCAAGCAGAGCGTGCCCGCTTGAAGTCAGCTTCAAAGAGCGTGCCCTGCCCGGCGAGGTCGCGAGCAATCCCTTTCTTTGCAGTTCGCCGAGGTGTTCGAACACGGTGCTTCGACTGATGTGCATCCTTGACGCCAGTTCGGCGATCGTCGGGGAATAGCGTTGACTGTCGCAGAAAGAGCCGATGAGTCGGAGCACTTCGACCTGACGAGGCGTCAGCCCGTCGATGGGTTCTACGTATCGCACCTGCATCCTTGCGTTCCTCCTGGCCCGCCTGAACCACGCGAGCCGCCTGCATTGTCCCATTGGCGGGCCGGCTGCACCGCACCCCCGACACCACACCCATGATCTCCGCCAGACACGAAAGCACCTTCGTCAGCGCTCCGGCCGAAGGATCGGGAAACGCCAAGTCCGAGGGAGGCCAAGTCGAGAAATACTCGCCGCCCGTCCCGAACTTGCACACCGGGTCGATCCTGCCGTTCCTGTAAGCGTCCATCCTTGAATCCTCACAATCATCTCATTCCGTTCCATTTCGTTCTTCGTTATGCTCTATCGACCATGTCGCTCGAAAAACCCAAACAAAAACCGAACAGAACCCGCACAATCGCCGAACTTTCTTCTCCTCCCCATCCAGCCCTGCACCAGCCCGCGCAATATAGGACGGTGGCGGCAGAATTCAATCGAACCAACCGATGAAATCCGCCGGGAGGGTCTGCGAGACTACACTGCGAGGCCCATCCGCGCCGCAGATGGACTCCAGCCGCGAAACGCCGCTACCGGCATGAACAAAGGGCAGGACAGCGCCGCGCTGCCCTGCCCCTCTTGAGTTCACTCCTTGTTTGCCGTGAACCGTATGCCCTCGCCGCCAAGGCAAGGCCTTCGCAACGATTCAGAACGGCTTGTGGACCGGGGACCTTCTGCCGGCCAGCCAGGCTATTTCGCCGGCCGACAGTGCCTCGCTGTAGATTCGCACGTCGTCGACGGAACCGGTCCAGAACTCGATCTGGTCGCTGACCTGCCGGCCGATATGGGCGCGACTCGGGACCAGGTTCCAGTTCTTGGCCGCCGAAGCGACCTCGACGCCGTCAGCGTACAATCTCGCCGTCGCGCCGTCGTAGGTCAATCCGACGTGGTGCCACTCATTCGTGTCCCAGAAGCCGGGGCTCATCACATCGTCGCCGTGGCCTCCGCCGTAGAGGTCGGGGCCGTAGAGACCGATGAACATCGCTTGGCTCGTCGCCCCGGTACCATAGGCGGCGATCCATCGCCAGCCAACGGCGATGGAACCGGTCTTGCCCCAGCCGGTCATGGAACGCGGCTCCAGGCCGGAAGGCCACCCCGCCGGAGTGCCGAAATCGACGTAGTCCTCGTCGCCACCCAGCAGAAGGGCCTGGCCCTCCACGCCGTCAACGTAGGTCGGCAATCCAATGATCGTACCGTTGTAACCATGTCCCGAGCCGTCGTTGACGTTGCCGTCCAGGGCATAGCGCGCCACCAGACTCGCGGCGTCGGGCTCGACAGGCGTGATGCGCTCGGCCGCCTGCGGGTACAGCCGGATGTCATCGATGAGCACAAGTCCGGCCGCGCCGGCGCCATCGACACCGATCGCCAATTCCGCAACGCTGCGCAGATTCCCGCCGACCGTGGAAAGGTCGATATTCCAGACCTGCCATATCGCGCGGCCGATATCGGTCGCATCGCCATCATAGACGACTTTCGCATCGCCGATTCTCAGGTAGAGCTGGCCCGTATTGCCCGCTCTGCCTCGGAAGGACAAGGCCAGGCTCTGGACGCCATACGCCGTCCAGTCCTGGGGAGAGTCGAACGTCCGCACGGCCTCCGAGTAGTTGGGCGAGACCGTGTTGTCATATCCGAGAGGCATCGACTGCCGACCGCCATGAACGAGCGTTTGTTCGGCAAACGGCACATCGATGTATCCCACGAGCGAGCCGGTGCCATTTTCCCACCCGTCGATCCAGGCCTGGAAGATGGCTCTTCCGGCGTCCACGTCGTCCGTGTAACTCTCCATGTCATCGACGACAACGTACGGACGGACGACGAAACTCCAGATGTCCCCCGTCCACGTGGTCACGGCGTCCGCCTCGTTGACTTCATCGACCCGCCAGTAGTACGTACTGCCCAACGCGAGTCCCTGCGGCGCATGCGCCGGCGACGAGGTGGAATCGACCAGGGCCAGAGACTGCGGATCGGACCCCAGATACACCTCGTGCGAGACCACCTCCCGGCCCGCGCGCCAGGTGAGGACCACGTCGGGGTTCACATCAATCGTCCCATCGGCCGGCTGCGGTTCGCGCGCATGCGCGGGAACGAACAGGAAGCGGACTTCACTGAGCCCGAACTGGCCCATCATCCCGTAGCCGCTGTTGACGGTCAGGCGGACGTACCTGGCGGCGGCGCCGTCGAACGGCACGACGGTGTTGGCGGCATAGGTGGCCTTGGCCGTCGCCTTGGCAAAATCGAAATCGCCCAGGACCGTCCACTCGGCTCCGTCCAGGGAGTACTCCACCGTGACATTCCTGAGGCCAAAGCCGAGGATCAGCTCGAATTGGACGTTGTAATTCCAGACGAGCATCTCACTGAGCTTGTAGACGCGGTCGAACTCGTACTGAATCCACAACGGCTCGGCGCCGGGCGAGGCGAGCCACATGTCCGGCGCATCGGTGGAGTGCTGGTCGTTGGCGCTCAGGCCCGAGCCGTTGACGGTATTCTCCGGGCCGGCGTCCGCCTCCGAGACGCCATTGCTGGTCGCAACCACGTTCGGGACTGCATAGGCAAACGGCTCGACGGTAAAACTCCAGACGGCGCCTTTGAAGATGGTGTTGTCCGGGGCCGCGTTGACTTCATCGACGCGCCAATAGTAGGTCTGCGCGAATTCCAGCAGGCCGGGCGGATCGTAAGCCGCGGCGCTCTGGCCCTGACTGACCAGCACACCCATAGGATTGGCTCGGCTGGCATCATTGACGTCGTCAAACGACGCGCCGAAGTAGACATCATGTGTGGCGGCATATTCGCCGGCCGTCCAGGCCAGAATCACGTCATAGGGCACGTCAGTTGCTTCGTCATCGGGAATCGGATTCGAGGCCAGTTCCGCAGGCGACAGACTCTCCATAGAGGCCACGACCTCTGCGTCATTGAGCGCATGATTGTAGATGCGGATTTCGTTGAGGCGGACCGGTGCAAACTCGGTCACGCCCAGGGCGGCGCCAAAGACGAGATCGGCCGTGTTGTCCGCCGCCGCCGATGTCGTGGCTTCGTTGTCGAGCTGGCCGTTAAGATAGATCTTCTTCGACGCGTTGTCATAAACCATCGCCACGTGGGTCCATTCACCGGCCACGATCGTGCTTCCGATCTGATTGGCCGGTTGGTGTCCGAAAACCCACGCATTGCTCCCGTCGACCCAGATGCCGTACCAGTTGCTGGTCTCCCGTCCCTTGGTCACCACGCCGGACCAGTGCCCCGGCAGAGTGGTGAAGTGGACCCATGCCGTCAGCGCGTAAGCGTCTGCGGCGCCGAATCGCAAGTCCTCCGCGTCGGGGACCCGTACAAGGTCGTTGACGCCATCGAACTCCAGGCATGTCCCCTTTCCATTCCAGCTGGGACTGGTCCACGTGGCACCCTCGATTGTGCCGGTGTGGCCATTGCCGGTCTGGTCGATCACCTGGGTGCCGCTTCCCTCGTTCAGGGGCCAGTACCCGACCAGATCCGCAACCCCCGGCCGCGCAACGCACAGCAGGATCAGACAGACGGAGACAATCAGTTTCCCTCGCATGGCGAACCTCCTCAATGACAGGTGGTACTAACGACAACTTCGCCACGGCGACACGCCGGGGCGATCATCACGGCGCCGTCGCAAGACAGAGCCGGCACATACCTGATTCCTCACAGGGCGGCGTAGTCTTTGAAACTCGCCATCCACTCCGGCCACACGGGTGTGCCACGGATCGCTTGCTCCTGGGCCCACTGCTTGTGCCAGTACACCTCCCACAGTTCTTTCAGACCGATGGGCCGGACGGAGGTGTCCATGAACACGCCGTTCACGAACCCGTGGTGCCGATTGATGCAGAAGCTCCGCATGGCGTTGGTGTACCAGTCCCAGTGACACTGACCGTCGAACTCGGGCGGCTCGTTGGCCGCCAGAGGCAGGCCGTCCACCCACTGGCAATCCACGAAGACCGGCACCCGGTAGCCTCCTTTGATGCGCACCGTACGCCAGTTCCTTTCGGTGTGGACATCGCCCGTGTCGTTGGCGACCCACCCGTTGAGACCAAAGCTCCCGTAGTCGCCCTTGACCGCATAGTCGGGCACGCTCGGCAGCGTGCCTTCGCCATAGACACCCCATCCGACAAAGGGGCCGGTCACGCCATCACTGAAGAACTTGGTCGTCGCCGGACACGCCCGAATCTTCGGCTCGCGGCTGTAGTAGGGACGCATTGCAGGAACCCAGCTATGGCGCGGATCGCTCCCGGCTTCATGATGGAACTTGCCGTCGTTGTCGTCGGTGTACAGCGTGAACGTGTAGCCCATCTGCTTGAGATTGGACTGGCAGGCAACCCCCCGAGCCTGGCTGCGGACCCGCTGCAACGCCGGCATCAGAATCGCCATCAGCAACGCAATGATCGCGATCACCACCAGCAGCTCGATCAGCGTAAATGCCTTCCGCTCGCCCATCGTTCCGCCCTTTCACATGGCTCCGGTCCCATGCCGGCGCTATCGGCAAACCATCGAAGCGCCTTCAAACGTTTGTGGCAAAGACCGCAAACGTTTGCGATAGCCTCAATGCTACCTCGCCGCGCCGCCGGCGTCAATATATTTCCAGGGGTCCTTTGACGACATTCTGGGACGAAGAGCACGCTCGTGCGGACCTGAACTACGGCGTGATTTGCCGGACGGAGGCCCGTTCAATCAGCCGCGTGGGCAAAATGATGCCCTCGCCGGAGAAACGCCCCCGCGATTGGATCTGCTCGAAAAGCAGCCGAACCGCGATCTGTCCCATCCGTTCATTGTCCTGGTCGACCGTCGTCATCGGCGCATGGAGGTACGCGCAGTAGGGCTGATCGTCGAAGCAAATCACCGAGATGTCGCCGGGCACGCTCAGTCCCTCCTCGGAGAGCGCACGCAGAACACCTAAAGTAATCAGGTTGCTCAGCGCGAGAATCGCGGTGATGCCCTTCTTCTTTCCCAGCAGGAGCTTGGCATGGACGTAACCGTTTTCCTGCCCGAAGCTGCTCCCGGCCACCAGCGAATCATCCGGTTCGATGCCGTGGTCCTTCAAGGCCGTCCGGTATCCCCGCACCCGCTCCCGGTTGGGCGAGGTTCCGGCCAGCCCCTGGACACAGGCGATCGTCCGATGCCCGCGATCGATCAGATGGCTCGTGGCCTCCATCGCGCCGCGATAGTTGTCCGACACGACATAGGGCAGCTTCAGATTCGGGAAGTGGCGGTCAATCACCACCAGCGGCAAGCTGCCATCCTGAAGCTCTTCGAGATGCGCCGCCGACTGCCCGACCGGGGCGATCACGAGGCCGTCCACCTTGCGATCGCGCAGAAGCGCCAACGACTCGATTTCCAGTTGCGTGCTCTCCTGGCTGTCACAGAGAATGACCGAGTAGCCTTCGCGACGTGCGGCCATCTCGACATTCCTGGCGATCTCGGCAAAATATGGGTTCGAAATATCCGGAATGAGCAGCCCGATGCTCAGGGTCCGATTCAGGCGCAACCCCCGGGCCAGCGGATCCGGCGAGAAATGCATCTCTTTGGCGGCCCGCAGGACCGCCTCTTCCGTCTTCTTGCTGATGCCATAGGCTTCGGCCTTGCCGTTGAGGGCGCGAGAGACCGTCGTAACGGAAATCCCCAACTGTTTTGCGATCGCCTTGAGCGTCGGCCTTGAGCTCTGTTTCATGTGCCGATCCCGAACAGGACACTGCATCTACCGCGGCGGTTTGAACAGACGTTCATTCTACCAAATATCGACCGACGGCATCAAGAACCTGTGGAGACAGAGGCCGCGAGGGGGTGCACTGCGTGTTTGTAGGTAGGTTCCTGCCGAGGCCAGGAAGGGGGCTGTCACCTCGGAGAGCGTGGCGGATGTCATTTCGACTAAGGGCGAAGCCCGCACGGAGAAATCTGGCCGCGGATAAGGCAATAGCCCCTTCGCAGCCAGATTCCTCCACTACGCTGCGCTCCGGTCGGAATGACAAAGTCGATTGCAGCCTCCGGTGAAGGTTTGCCTACAAACATCAAGTGCACCCGCCGCGAGGGGCAACGGCTTTCACCCAAGATCACTGCTCTCCGGACGGCAGCAGATTGTGGTCCTCGCCACCGATCAGGTGAGGCAGGCCTTCCTCCAGTTCCATCTGCTCGGTCAGCTCGCGCGACAGTTCGGTCAGGAAGCGGCTGGGTTTCATCATGACCAGGTTTCCGCCGCGATTGCGGTAGACCTCAGGGACAACGAGGTACAGCTCGTCCCGCGCCCTCGTAACGGCGACGTGGAAGACCCGCCGCTCCTCCTCCAACTCCTCCTTGCGGTTCATCGCCATATCCGATGGAAACCGCCCGTCCGAAAGCCAGGGGATGAACACGATGGGCCATTCGAGCCCCTTGGCCTGATGTACGGTGCTGAGGATCACGAACTCCTGCTCGTCCGGTCCGGCCACCACGTTCTCGCCGGAGAACTCCCCCGCCAGCGCCACGTCGGCCAGAAACGCCTCGACGCTCTTGTACTGCGACGCGAAGTTCGCCAGTCCGTTGATGTCCTCTTTCCGCAGCGAGGCGCCGTCGTAGTGCGAAACGAGGTAATCCTCGTAGGACCGCTTGAGCACCAGGTCGATGATCTCGGCAGGCGAGTCGATCTCGCTGGCCTCCTTGATCAGTGCCGCGAAATCCTCGTAGAACGGCCGCGCGCTGCCAGGCAGAAGGCTGGCCGTCTCGACCGTGAAGACCTCCTTGACCGGATCGGCCGAGTCACTGATATGCCGCCAGACCCGGCGCGACAGAGCGCTGCCGACGCGCGGCAGCATCTTGAGCAGCCGCAGCCAAGCCAGCTCATCGGTGGGGTTCTGCATGACGCGCAGGTAGCAGAGGATGTCCTTCATGTGGGCCTGCTCGAAGAAACGCAGGCCGCCACGGATATGGAACGGGATGTTGCGCCGCTGAAACTCGAGCTGGATCTCCAGCGAATGCCAATGGCTGCGGTACAGCACCGCAATGTCGTTCAGCGTGCGTCCCTCATCGAGCAGGTGCAGCACATACTCGGCGATGAACCGCGACTGCGTGTAGTGATCGTGACATGGCACGATGGCGGGCTTGAGGCCCGACGACCGGATCGCCTGGAGGTTCTTCGGCAGGCGACGCACGTTGTGTGCGATGCTCGCGTTGGCCAGCGTCAGAATCTCCGGCACCGAGCGATAATTCGTTTCGAGCTTGTATTCGCGGGCGTCGGGATACCGTTCCCTGAACGTGATGATGTTGTCGAAGTTGGCCCCGCGAAAGCTGTAGATCGACTGCGAATCGTCTCCGACCACCGTCAGGCTGCGATGTCTGGAAGCCAGCAGGTCAATGATCGCGCCCTGAATCCTGTTGGTGTCCTGGTACTCGTCGACGAGGATGTGCAGGAACTGGCCGGCGAGCTGCTCGCGCACGTCCTCGTGCTCGGCCATCAGCCGCAGCCAGGCGCTGAGCAGATCGTCGAAGTCCAGCAACTGCCGCTGCCGCTTCTTCTCCGTATACAGCGAGAGCACCTTCTCGACGCCGGAAATCTCCTCGACGAACATGGGATAGCGTTTGCTGAGCACCTCGTCGAGCGGTTCGAGCGTGTTCTGGAGAAACGACGAGATCGCCGCCAGCACCGCCTTCTGCGGAAAGCGGCGCTGGTGGATGTCGATACCCGCCTCGTCCACGCACGAGGCCAGCAGGTCGCGGGCATCCTCACGGTCGAGGATTGTGAAATCGGATGAAATCCCCAGCCGCTGGCCATGGATGCGCAGGATGCGATTGGCGATGTGGTGGAAGGTGCCGCCCCAAATCTCGCGGGTCTTCTGCTTGACGAGCACCTCAACCCGGCTGAGCATCTCGCGGGCCGCCCGGTTCGTGAAGGTCACCAGCAGGATGCGGGACGGGTCGACTCCATGGTGGACCAGCCAGGCCAGCCGGTAGGTCAGGGCGCGGGTCTTGCCGCTGCCGGCGCCGGCCACCACGAGCATGGGTCCGCCCGGCGCGGTCGCCACCGTCAGTTGCTCGCGGTTCAGGTCGGCGGAGAAGTCGATATCCCCGGCCGCTGTGCGGGATTGCAGTGTGAACTTCCTGGCCATCCTTCTCCGAGTACCTTATCCATACCGTTTGTTTCTTTTCGAGGGACTTAAGGCCAGTTTACCAGAAAACCATGGGGCTGTCATTTTCGATTCGGCGGCGCGCGACCGAGGTGGAGATCCGCCTTGCCAGCAGAGGCAAATGGGGGATGGCTTTCCAACGACGGGTCAAAGCGGCATTCGTGCCGGGCCGCTGCACAACCGATCGATATCGCGTGCGACAATTTCGGCCACGAGCTGCTCCAACTGAATCGCGTCCTGGGCCGATGGCTCGCCGGCTCGCTGGGACCCCAGAGCCCCAACCGACAATGGCCCAGTCTCAGCAGGAACGCCGTGACCGCTCCCCGGCGCTCTTCGTTTGCGGGCGGTCATCCGACGCTGCTCCGCCAGGATCTTCTCACCCAAGTCAAACGTGGGAATATGCCTGGCGGGCTCATCGGAGCGGGTCGGTGGGTCCGGCTCCCTCGGCGCTGCCGCTCGCGGCACGGGGCGCGTCCAGGGTTGAATCTTGGACTTGGCCGGCTCGCCGTCGGGCTTGCCGCTGGCGCCGTCCTCTCCGAACGGTGGAATCACATCCATCGCCCGAAGCACTCTCTCCATGTTGCTTCTCATCTTCTTGCCGGTTTCACTCACGTTTCGAACAACCTCCTCGCAGGAGCCACGGTAGCAGAACCACCGCCACCGATCAAGTCTGTTGCCTTGTTCAACACCCTGGGCCGCGGCTATCCCTGAGACACCGGCCCCAGCGAGTACTGGGTGAACCGGCTCAGGTCCAGTTCGCGAATCAACGAGTTCACCTCCTTCACGGTAACCGCCTTGGCGGCCTCCACATCTTCCTCCACGGAGCGATACTGCCCCAGGTACATCCAGTTGAAGCCCAGATCGACCAAGCGACCCATCGGCAGTTCGTTCTTGATCACCAGCGCGCTGAGCACCTTGTTGCGGGCCTTGGTCAGTTCCTCTTCCGAGACCCCGTCTCGGAGCAGGTCCTGGAAGATTCCTTTGACGATTTCCATGACACGAGGGGCGCCGGCGCTGCTGCACCGCAGGTAGTTGTAGAAAATTCCGGTCCCGTCGAGAGGTCCGAAGTGCATCGAGGCCGCCTCGGCGATCGCTTTGTCGACGAGATCCCAGTAGAAGCGGGAGCCGAAGTCGTCGCCAACGATCAGCGTCAGCAGAGACGCCGCAAACCGCCTCGGGTCCTGGGCCGAAACACCGGCATGAACGAGACAGATGTGCTCACGATTCAGATTGGGCTTGCCCAGCCGTTCGGTCGCCCGGGTGCCCTCGAAGTCGGTCAGCAGGCGATCCACGGGCTGAGGCTGCCAGCTTTCGCACCGCCTCTGGACCGTCGCGCAGAACCGGTCCCAGTCGAAGTTCCCGCTGCAAGCCACGATGATGTTGTTGGGCGCGTAGCGCTTCGCGAAATACTGCCGCATCTGCGCGGCGGTCATGCTGTCGATGCTGGCCGCCGTCCCAAGTACACTGTTGCCGCACGGGTGCGCCCCGTAGTGCAGGGTCCGGCATCGGTCCACCACGTCGAACGTCGGCGTGTCTTCGTACATCGCGATCTCTTCTTTGACCACGTTCTTTTCCATCGCGAAGTCGTCGTCGCGCAGCGCCGGACGCATCAGTCCCGCCCACAGTTCGGTGATGTCCTCCAGGTACTCCGGCAGAACGGACGCGTAGTACACCGTGTTCTCCTCGCTGGTGAACGCGTTGAACTGCGCGCCGCGTCGGTCGAACGCCTCGTTGACCTCCAGCGCGCTGAGCGAGTCGGTGCCCTTGAACAACATGTGTTCCAGGAAGTGCGAGACGCCGTTGATCTCCGGCGTCTCGTCGCGCGACCCCGTCCGGACGAAGAACCCGACCGCCGCCGACTTCGCCGACGGATTGACCTCCCCGATCAGCACCAGACCGTTCGATAACTTCTTCTGCTCGAATTGCATAGGCTTACTCGACGCGAACCTCTCGCGGGCCGATGGTCACAATGGTGAAGTCGTTGAAGGGTTTCCGCCTCAAGCACTCCAAAATCGAGTCGACCGTGGTCGCTTCGATTCGTTCCTTGATCTCGTCCAGGCTCCGGACGCGTCCCAGCATGTAGTAGTCGCTGCCGATCGCGCCGGCGCGGCTCCCGGATGACTCGCTCTGCATGATCAGCGCGCTCTTGAGTCCGACCTTGGCCCGTTCCAGCTCCTCCTGGCCGATGCCATCGGCCAAGCGTCGGAACTCGGCGATCACGACGTCGAGGGTTTCCTGCGCCTTGTCGGGGGTCGTGCCGGCATAGCACATGATGCCGGCGGCGTCCTTGAGACTGTGGTAGCGCGCCGCAATGGCGTAGCAGAGCCCGCGTTTCTCCCGAACCTCCGTGAACAGCCTGGCGCTCATGCCACCGGACAAGACGGACGCCGCCACGCGAATGTTGTAGTAGTCCGCGTCGGTGAACGGGACCGCCTCCGTCATGACACCGATGTGGACCTGCGAGCCCTCGTTCGCAACATGCGTGTACTTGCCCGCACGGGCGCCGATCGCGATAGACTGTGGACCGAGGCGCTCACAGCCGCCGAACAGACTCTCCATCTCTTTGCAGACCGCGTCAAAATCGTACTTGCCTGCCACTGCAAAAATCGACCGACCGATGTCGAATCGCGTCCTTACGATCGTTCGCGTTTGCTCGGCGGTCAGACGTTCCAGTTCCTCGATCTCTCCGACCGTGCTGCGTCCCAGCGGGGTCGGATAGAATCTCTTTCGCAGCTCCAGCATCACCTTCTGGCGGGGCTCGTCGTCCAGCGTCAGAACCTCTTCGATGGCCAATTGCCTGGCCGGCGTGAACTCCGCATCGCTCAGATGAGGCCGACAGATCGCGTCGGCGTGCAACGCCAGCGCCTCGGCCAGATTGCTCGATTCCAGGGCCGCCCCGACGGACAGATGCGAACTGCCGATCGAGTCCGACCGCTGCAGGCCCAGCCCGTCGAGCGCGTCACCCAGTTGGCGGTTGTCCCGGTCGCCCGCTCCTCGGAAGACCCAGTCGGAGACGACGTTGGCGGCGCCGCAGGCGCCCTCCGGCATCGCGGCGGCGCCCGCCGGCAGCATGAACTCGAACGCCACCGACTCGACCCCGCCCATGGGTTCACCCAACAGCACCATGCCGTTGTTCAATACGTGTCTGTCCGTCTTGTGCTCCATGCACGATCCTTAAGCGTTCGAAAAAGAACGCGGATTCTATCACCCCGCCGTGGCCCCTTCAACACTATCCGGCGGCGTGATCGGACCGCCCCCTCCGGAATCGAAAATGACTTGAGGCTCCCCCGACAACGGTCCCCCCTGGCTATGCGGCAGCAGGTTCTTCTTCGTATTCGTCGAAGCGCACGCTGATCTTCTTGCTGACGCCCTGCATCTGCATGGTCACGCCAAACAGCACATCCGCGATGCTCATCGTCCGTTTGGTGTGCGTGATGACAATGAACTGGCTTTCTTTCTGGAACTCTCGCAGCAGCAGCGTGAAGCGTTCGGTGTTGGCTTCGTCGAGCGCCGCGTCGACCTCGTCCAGGAAGCAGAACGGAGACGGCTTGCTGCGGAACACCGAAAACAGCAGCGCCAGAGCCGTCATGGATTTCTCTCCGCCGCTGAGCAGCGAAATGCTGCGGGTCTCCTTGCCCGGAGGCTTGGCGATCACTTCGATCCCGGCCTCGAGCACGTCGTCGGCGTCCTCCAGGACGATGTCGGCCTTGCCGCCACCGAAAAGCTTGCGGAAAATCTGCTGGAAGTTCGTCCGGATCTGTTCGAAGGTCTCGACGAACTTCTCCCGGCTCTGCTTGTTGAGCCGGTTGATGAGCTGCTGCAACTGCGACTTGCTCTCGTTGAGGTCCTGCACCTGGTTGGCCAGGAACGTGTGACGCTCTTCCAGCGTGGTCTGTTCTTCAATGGCGTCGAGGTTCACGTTGCCGAGCCGCTCGATCTTGCCCCGCAGCTCGTTGATCTCGCCCTTGACCTGTTCCCAGTTCACGTCGTCGGTCGTCCGCTCGGCAAACACGTCGGCCAGCTCGATCTGCAACTCCTCGCGGACGCGTTCCACGAGATCCTGCTGGCGGACCTCCAACTGACCGATCTGGATGCGAATCTCGGCGATGACGCGTTCGGCCTCCTCCTTGTGCGCCCGGGCGGTCCGAGCCACTTCTTCGCGGCGCTTCTGCTCGGCTGCGAGGCTCTCCAGCTCTTCCTGCAACTGCCGATTGCCCTGCTGTTGCGTCTCCTTCTCCACGAAGAACTCCGAGACGGCAGATTCGCATTCGAGGATGTCCCGCTGTGCCTCGGCGGCCTGCTCGGCACACAGTTGCACGTCCCGCTCGGCCGCCGCGAACGTCTTGAGGTTCGTCTCGATCTGGCTCTCCAGGCTTTCGATGATCTGCTTGAGCCCCTTTTGCTGCTCCATGGCCTGGCCCAACTGAACCTTCAGCTCCGTCAGCTCCCGGACCCGGCTTTGCTGCTGCTGGCGAAGCTCATCGTACATGGTCTCGAGTTCGCGGATATGAGCGGCCCGCTGGTTGTTCACCGCCTCCAGCTCCGTCAGACGCTGCTTCGAGTCGTATTCCTTCTGCACCGACTGGGCGATCTCCTGCTCCAATGATCCCAGTTCGCTGGCGATCAGCGGCTCTTCCTCTTTCAATCGCTTGATGTCCTGCTCGAAGTGCGCCAGCTTCGAGTTCACCTGGGTCTTCTCGGTGTTGGCCTCATAGATGGCGGTGCGCAAGTCCTTGCACAACTTCTCCAGATGGGTCTTCGTCTGCGTGTTCCGCTGGATGTGTCCCTCCAACTGAGCGATCTCGGCGTTGATGTGATCGATGGTCTCCTGCAGTTGGTCGATGCGGCTGCGTCTGGAGATCAACCCCGACGCCTTGCCCAGCGGTCCGAGGCGAAGCAGTCCATCGGCACGAAGGCATTCGCCCGTCGGTGTCACAAAGGAGTAGCCGGCTTGCAGGTGGCCCGAAAGCTCCGTCGCGACCTTCAGCGATTCCACCAGGATCGTCTTGCCCAGCAGTTTCCACGCCAGCGGAGCATAGCGGCTCTCATACGAGACGAACTCGACCAGCCTTCCCCGGACGCCGGGGTACTTCGAGAAATCCACGTCATCCACAAACGGTTCCACCCGGTCGAGGCAGCAGAAGTGCACCCGGCCCGCCAGCGCCGACAATGTGTCCGCATCCGCCAACAGCTTCGCGGTGTTCCTGACCAGCAGCACGTCGGTCATCCCCTCCAGCGCCGCTTCCACCGCGGTGGCGTGTTCCACATGCGTCTTGATCTTGTCGGCCAGAATCCCGTCGATGTAGTCGATCTTGCGGCTCTCATCGGCCTGGGTCTGCAGGATGCTCTTGACGGCCTGTCCCAGACCCTCGTGACGCCTCTCCATGTCGGCCAGCACCGCCAGCTCGCTGCTCAGGGCGCTGCGGGCCTCCTTGTTGCCCGCCAGTTGCCTGCCCTGCTCGACGATCTGGGTTTCCGCCTCTTCGATCTTGTGGCGTTTGGACTCCAGGTTCTCTTCGAGCTCGGTCAGCACGCGCGTGATATCGGTCAGACGGGCATTGTGCTGCGCCTTGTCGGTCAGCAGCCGTTCGAGTTCGGCTTTGGCGATCTGGGCCCGCCCGGCCAGCCGGTTCCGCTGGTTCGACAGGTTGTCGCGGTAGTTCGACAGACTCTGAATCTCGTTGTGAAGCTGAGCGGTCCGACGCACGATGTCGATGATCCCGGACTTCTCGTCGTCGAGTTCCGCCTCCAGGGATGCCAGTTGAGCATCGGCCTCTTCCGTAATCGCCTGGATCTGATGAATCGCCTCGGTGCGCTGCCGGACGGTGTCGTCGCAGCCGGCCACCTCTTCCCGGTGACGGGCCAGATCCCGGCTGACCGCTTCGGCCTGTCCGCGAAGCCGCTCGATTTCGCTGCCGGCCGTCGCTTTTCGCTTGCCCAGTTCTTCGATGCGCGATCGCAGAAAATCGATCCGCTGGAGCTTCTGGTCGATCTTGCTCTGGATGGCGACGAGCGTGTTGCCCGTCTCACTGAGCCGGTGCTCGGTTTCGATGATGGCGTTGCCCAGCCGGCTCATCTCCGCTTCGGCCCCGGCTTCCTCGGCCGCCACGGCGGAGAACCGCTCACCCGCTTCATGCAGGGCACGGTTCCTTTCGTCGAGCTGCTCTTTGTTGCGGCCGTACTCGACCAGCGAGTAGTTGACCTGCAATTCCTTGAGGCGTGACGTGTATTCGAGGTAGTTGCGCGCCTTGCCCGCCTGGAGCTTGACGCTGCGCAGTCTCTTGGCCACCTCCTCAAGGATGTCGGCCAGCCGCAACAGGTTCTGTTCGGTGCGTTCGAGCTTGCGCAGGGCTTCCTTCTTGTGCGCCTTGTACTTGCTGATGCCGGCAGCCTCTTCGAAGACGATCCGCCGGTCGGCCTTGGAGGCCCCCACCAGTTGCTCGATCTGCCCCTGTTCGATGATGGAATAGCCGCGGTTGCCGACGCCGGTGTCCATGAACAGCTCCCGGACGTCCTTGAGCCGGCAGACCTTGTTGTTGATCCGATACTCGCTCTCGCCGCTGCGATAGATCCGCCTGGACACCTGGACCTGTTCGGTGTCGATCGGCAACCGTCCGCTGGCGCCCCCGCCGGGGTTGGAGATCACCAGAACCACTTCGGCCGAACCGGACGCCTTCCGGCTGCCACTGCCGCTGAAGATCACGTCGGCCATCTGGTCGCTTCGCAGGCTCTTGAGCTTCTGCTCGCCCAGCACCCACTTGACCGCATCGACCACGTTGCTCTTGCCGCACCCGTTAGGTCCGACAATACCGATGATCGAAGCATCGAAATTGAACTCCGTGCGATCGGCAAAGCTCTTGAATCCGTCCAGTATGATCTTCTCAAGTCGCATATTCCATCCGGTTCTGACTGTTCTTCCGCGAAGACACCCACCCCGAGTCCGGGCGATTATCGGACAACACGCCTTGGTGTTATCGGCCTGACGCAGGCCATTCCTTGACTATTCGGCGATTTTTGGCAGGGGACCGGCCCAAAACTCCGCGCTGACAGCACCCTTGGCGGCCAACTGCTCCAGGACCGCCACCACATCCGTGTACGGCACGCCCAGGCCGGAAACGTCTCCGGCGTCTGCGCGAGACCGCTCCGCCCCGAGCGCGCGGACGATCTCGCTGACCGAGAAACTGGTCCGGACCGGCCCGAGCACCCCAAGGCCTGTCGGGTTCTTCCGTGTCAGCGACACGTGGTCCTGGCCGGCGCGGGAATTGACAGTGACCGTCTCATTGGCCGCTTCGGCAAAGATGTTGTCGCGACAGGTCAGCGGGGCGCCGAAGATCACGACCCGCGGCTGACCGCTCCGCGAGACAAAAATGGCCTTGCGGTCGGTCTGGACAACGTGTTCGAGGTGGAAACTGCGTCCGACCAATTCTCGACTCACGGCGGCATCCTCCATGTTTCGCAGCGATTCATATGCCGCCAGAATCATGCGCGCGTCTTTGTCACGCAACAGCCGACGGGCCAGCGAGATGGCGTCGTTTCGCCGGGCTGAGACCATCACAGCTTCCAGCGCCTCGCTTCGAAGGGGCGATGTCTCATCCAGGGCAATGGTCCTCAGTGCCTCAATCGCCCCATCATCCCGCAAATTCAAAGCACATCGAGCCGCTCGCAGTCGAACCTCTTCCTCAGGGGCATTCCACAGGGGCTGCAAACTCGCCAGGCTCTCGCGGCCAATGGCCTCCAGGGCGATCTCGCAACTCTCCCCGGCCTGAGACTCCGCGAGCCCCCTGGCCAGCGTCTCGATCCGAGCAGCCTTCAGTTCCGGCGTCTCGTCCAGGAAGGTGGCAGCCAGCATCGAGACGAATCGCATCTTCCGCCTGCGGTAGTCCGGCGGAATGACGAACTCCACATCGCGCGGTGACACGGCGCGTGCGGTATCTATCCCGTATCGCTCGTTGAGACGATTCCGGATGGCGCTGGCCCTTGCAAAATCGGCCCGGCGCAGCCGGAGATTCCCCACGTAGTCGTATTGAGCGATCCCGCCGCCGAGGACGTAGCCGGTCGTCGGGTCCGGCTCGGCCACGGCGATCGTGTTGATGAACACGGGTCCTTCCACCACTGCCAGTGTCCTGGCCGCCGGGCCGAACGATCCGGCCAGCTTGAGATCCGCCTTGTACAGCCAGCCTCCGTGAAGCGAGGTGGTGTCGGAGCCGGCCACGGGAGTGACCTTCACGTCCAAACGGTCCCCTCGGGACGCCGCAGCGGGAACGACGCCTTCCAGTCGCACGACCGCCGTGGTCTTGCTGTTGATCAGATTGTCGGGAGCCACCGAACCGCCCGGCACCTGCGCCAGGATGAACTGCTTGAGGTAGGCGCGAATATTGGGTGGACAAGACGCCGAACCGGTGCCGGCAAGCCCTCCGACGAGCCCGTACCCTTCCACCTGCAACGGTTCCGGTCTGGCGACATCGGCGACCGAACCAACGGTCAGACCCAGTTCCTTGCCGATCACCGGATCCGCCGTGGCGGCGGACTTGTCGTTTGGCCCGCAGCCGATCAGCATCATCGGCACAAGCAGGAGCCCCACTCCGAATGCGATACGTCCCTGAGATGTCTTCATGTCGGCTGAGTTCCCATTGTAAGATGCGAAATCGACGCAAATTGCACGAGGCTGATACTATGGTCAAGGCGGACAGGCGTCAAGTCTATTCGCTGATCTCGCACGCGCCAAAGGGGACACTCCATGCGCGGGTGCATGACCGTTTCTGCGCTGCTCGCCTGGGCACACCGCCGAAGCACGAAAACCGAAGTCCGAAACAAGCCCGAATGACCCAAAATCCAAGCTCCAAACACGGAGGCCATCGCGCGCAACTCAGCCCTGCCCATGCATACCGGGGTGGATTTGAAGCCTCGGGACTTCGTGCTTTCAATTTGTTTGGAGTTTCGTGCTTCGGATTTCGAGTTTGTCCTTCCCGGCCATGAATCAATGCCCGGCACAGAGGGTCTGACCGAGCCGGATCGCAAGAACGGTCATGCACCCTCCAGCGCAGTGCGTCGCGGAATGCCGCTTTTTCGAAGCCCTCGCATGATATAATAGGGTTATTGATGCAGCCGCAGTCGGGGTTCCGAATCGGCCCGGCATGTTAAGGATGGGACTTGGTGATGAAACAGGGAATGGTCGCAATGGGGCTCGCAGTAGCTGCCGGCGTCTTGCTGGGCGCCGCCGTTGTCGTCCACGCACAGCCTTCCCTCCCGCCCCTTTGCGGGACGCTCTCGATCCAGGACCGAGCGGCCTTTGAGTTCTACGCAAATCGCGAGAATTTCCCAGGAGCGATGCAGGTCCTGGAGGTGAAGTTCCTCATCACAGACGTCGATACCCTCTGCCCACAGTTGCACTTCCAAAACAGCAAGACGTATCCTTATCACTATGATTTTGCGGTCGAGTGTCTGGGCTGGACCATCGATCTGGAGACCTTCAACCGCCAGACCTATTTCTCCGAGCATCGCAAGAACTTGGCCGGAAGCATCATCGCCCACGACCAATACGAGCCCGACGATGCCACTCAGGGCATCTATACCATGGAGTTCTGGCCCACGGACCCGGTGGCATTCGAGTTCGTTGAACTGGCATTCGATCTGATCGGCCGCCAAATGCCCTTTGCCAGGGACAAGCTCCACTACCACGCCGCCGGAGAGACCCAGCGTGCGTTGTACCAGAGCGAAGAGGATTTGTATCAGGCCTCTTCCGTCGCCGTCATCCAGACCGAAGAGCTATTCGCCAGCGTCAGCTACACCGCGCTGACAACCGGGCAGGCCTACGGACGCCTGAGAGTCATCAATGGTCCTGAAACGGTTTCGGCTCGCGACATTGTAGTCTACCGCACGATCCCCAACACGCTTTCTCACGTGGCCGCCATTATAACCGAGATCCCCCAGACACCTCTGTCGCACATCAATGTGAAGGCCAAGCAGAACAACACCCCCAACGCCTACATCCGTGACGCTGCCACCCGGCCGGATATCCTGGCCTTGGCGGATCGGTACGTTCATTTCGTGGCGGCCCCGGACGGATACACACTGCGCGAGGCCTCGCTGGAGGAAGTCGAAGCCTTCCTGGAATCGATCCGGCCCGCCAACCCCCAGACGCCGCCGCGGGACCTGGGTGTCACGCAGATTGCCCCGTTGGCCCAGATCGGCTTCGCCGATTCCAACAGCTTCGGCGCCAAGGCCGCCAACGTGGCCCAGTTGGGCAAGTTCCTGCCCTCGCGCATGGTTCCCGACGGGTTCGCTGTCCCCTTCTACTTCTACGACGAGTTCATGAAGCTCAATGGATTCTATGAGAGAGCGACCGCCATGATGGAGGATCCGGACTTCCAGCGCGACCCGGAGGTTCGCGTCGCCCGGCTGGCATCCTTCCAGCGGAGGCTCCGTGACGGCACTGTACCGGCGTGGATGCTCGACGCCCTCGATGCGATGCACCGATCCTTCGCGCCTGGGACGTCGCTACGCTGCCGCTCCAGCACGAACAACGAAGACCTGCCCGATTTCAACGGCGCCGGGCTCTATGACTCGTATACGCACCACCCGGACGAAGGGCATATCGCCAAGAGCATCCGGCAGGTCTGGGCCAGTCTCTGGACGTATCGGGCGTTCGAGGAGCGAGACTTTCACCGTATCGACCACCTCCAGGCCGCCATGGGCGTGCTCGTCCATCCCAACTACGAGGAGGAGCAGGCCAATGGAGTCGCCGTGACCAAGAACATCTACGACGCCAACTGGCGAGGCTACTATGTCAACATCCAGGTGGGCGAGGACCTGGTGACCAATCCGCCGGCCAATTCCATTCCGGACGAGTTTCTCGTCGCCGATCTGGCGGGTCTGGAGCGGTACGAGATTCAGTATATACGCCGTTCCAACCTTGTCCCGGACGGTGGTCCCATCCTTACGAAGGAACAGATTTTTGAACTGGCGGACGTGATGAGGCTCATCAACATTCACTTCCGCGACCTCTACAACGTACACCCGGCCGATATTCACTTCGCCATGGACATCGAGTTCAAGGTCACGGCCGACGGCCGACTGAATGTCAAGCAGGCCCGGCCGTGGATCGACTGATCCCCTCCTTTGCGCCGCGCCTCTGGTCGGAGCGTTCCGGGAAGGTGCGTCCCACCGCCGCCCCGTTCGCACGGGGCACTGTAACTGGAGGTTTTCCGGGCCAGCGGCTGATTTTCTGCTTGTTAGGCCCCCGCCGATGCAGTCTAATGTGGCCTTCGGAGGTGTGGGAGAAAGACAACAACGGACACAGATTTGAGGTGACGAAAGATGGCAGATCTGAAAGCGTTGGCCGAAGCAGTCATCAAGGGTGACCAGACGACCGCCGTGAGCGTGACCAAGGCGGCGCTCAGCGAAGGGATGGCTCCCAAGAGTATCCTCGACGAAGGGTTGATCGCCGGCATGGACGTCATCGGAGGCCGCTTCAAGAGAAACGAGGTCTATATCCCCGAAGTGCTGATTGCCGCCCGGGCGATGAAGATGGCCATGGAGGTGCTCGAGCCGGAGCTGACCAAAGCCGGCGTGCAGCCGATCGGCAAGCTGGTCATCGGCACCGTTCAGGGCGATCTGCACGACATCGGGAAGAACCTGGTGGCCATGATGCTCAAGGGCGCCGGCTTCGAGGTGATCGATCTGGGGGTTGACGTCGCGCCCGCGAAGTTCGTGGAAGAGGCCAAGGCGAAGAATGCCCAGCTTGTGGGCATGAGCGCCCTGTTGACAACGACCATGCCGGGAATGGAGAAGACGATCAAGGCGCTGAAGGAAGCGGGTGTCAAGGCCAAGATCATGGTCGGTGGCGCTCCGGTGACGCAGAGCTTCGCCGAGAAGATCGGCGCCCAGGGCTACGCCCCGGACGCGGCCTCGGCGGTCGACACCGCCAAGCGCCTGGTTGCCTGACGCCTCCGGCCAAGGCCCGCCGAGACAGACCGGGCCGGACGCGACGGCACGACGAGCTTTCCAAGGACAGGGCAATTCGCTCTGTCCTTTTCTTTTGGCCCCAGGGACGGTAGAATAGACACTTGGCCAAACGGAACAGGAAAGACCGACCGTGCGAAGCATCAAGAATCCCAGCCTGGCCCAGTTGCTGATGCAGCTTCGGTTCACGCCGCAGGACAAGCAGCGAAGTGAACTCGAAGCCGCCGAGAAGCTCTATGCGCTGATCGACGAGACGAAGCAATACCCCTTCGATTTCGTCTCCTTTCACATCACCGGTTTCCATCCCCAAGGCGATATCGACCACCAGCTCATCGAGGGCAGGGAACTGCGTCACGACCTCGAGCTGTTCATCGCCAGGCTTAGCGGCAAACTCGTCACGCCGGCGTGCGAGCAGAGCGAGAAGGTCTACAGCGCCGAAGAGCTGGCCGAGCGATTCAACGTCTCGACGAAGACCATCGCCCGCTGGCGGCGACGCGGTCTGCTGGCGCGCAAGTTTGTCTTCGACGACGGTGGCCACCGATTCGGTTTTCTCGAATCGACGGTTGAACGGTTCGTACACAATCATCCCAGACTTGTCGCCCAAGCCGGCCGCTTCCGCAGATTGACCGCGAAGGAGCGGCAACAGGTGGTTCGCCAGGCCCGCAGTCTGGCGGCCAAGACCTCGCTGTCGCGGCATCAGATCATCGAGGACATCTGCGGCAAGCTGGGCATCGCTCACGAGACCGCACGCTACACGCTTGCGGAATACGAGAAGCAGCATCCCGACCGCCCCGTTTTTCGGCGGCCGTCGGGCCGAATGAGACCGACCGAAGCGGCCGAACTGTATCGCCTCCACAAGCAGGGTATCGGCGTTCGGCAACTGATGGCCCGATTCGACCGCAGCCGTGCGACCATCTACCGGATTGTCAATCAGCGCAGAGCCATGACCCTGCTGGCCCGCAAGATCGAGTTCGTTCCCAGCGACGAGTTTCTCCGAGAAGACGTCCGCAAACACATCCTTGGCTCGCCCCTGAAGATAGACAAACCGGAACCCGGAAAGCGGGTCGAACCGTTTGAGATGGTGGGCGAGAGCCTCCTTCCGGAGTACCTGCAAGTCCTCACGACCACCGCCGTGCTGAGCCGCGACGAGGAGATCGAACTGTTCCGCCGCTACAATTTCCTCAAGTATCTCGTGGCGACCGAACGGCATCGGATTCGACTGGCAAACGTCTCGGCCACGCTGCTGGCCCAACTCGAAGATTATCTCGAACAGGCCGAGAACATCCGTCGCACGCTGATCGAAGCGAATCTGCGTCTGGTTGTCAGCATCGCCAGCAAGCACACCGGCGACGGCGCCAATTTCTCCGAACTGGTCAGCAAGGGCAATTTCGCCCTGATCCAGGCCGTCGAGGAGTATGACCACACCAAGGGCTTTCGCTTCAGCCGTCGGGCGTCGCTCAACATCGCCAAGGAATACGCGAAGGTTTCCGGCCGAAGCACCGAGCTGACCCGCCGGCGGGCCGAATCGCTGGCGACGATCCGGCGCGGCTTGCAGGAGACGGCCGCCGACGTGCTTGCCATCGAACGGACCCGGCAAAGCCTGGCCGAAGTCATCCGCGAGGAACTGGACGAACGCGAGCAATACGTGATTCTACATCATTTCGGACTGGTCGGCACGTCGGTGCGGAAAGAGACCAAGACCCTCAAACAGATCGGTGACGAACTGTGCCTGACCAAAGAGCGTATCCGGCAGATCGAACTGACGGCGCTGCAGAAACTGCGACAGTGCCTCAGCAAAGAGCAGTTCGAATTGCTGACGGGCTGACACAGCCGAGGGCGGCTGTTGCCGTGACAACGCATAGGGAGACTGAATCGCAATGGAAGTCATTGTCGTCTTCCTGGTCGATCCTGAGTTCTGGCATCCCCGGGATCCTCGCCACCGTCGTCGGGGCGTCGTTGGCCTTTCGCCTCTCCAGCACTGTCTTGTCACGCGTGCTTGGCGCGTTCTTGGTGCTCTACGTGCCCTTTCTTGTCGTTCACAGTTCCTTTCAGATCCGGCCCTGTGTGGTGACCAGCGTGTTGGGCGACGTGCTGTCGGGATTCTTTGCCGGCGTGTTCGGTATGGGCGGCGCCGTGCGAGGGATGTTCCTCTCGGCGTTTGACCTGCCCAAGGCAATCTATCTGGCCACCGCCGGGGCGATCGCACTGGCCATCGACACATTCCGCCTGATCACTTACGTGCGCGAGGGGACGCAACTGAATCCCCTGCTGTCCTGGGCCATGCTCCTGTTCATCCCGGCCTCGTTTGTCGGCGCCTGGATCGCCAAACGGTTCGTCAACCGGATTCCCCAACGGTCGATAAGCAGAATGGTGCCCCGACGATGCTCGCCACGATCGCCAGTGCTGTTATCCATTGAGAGGGACATGACCAGGTGCCAAATCCCAGCAATCCAGACTTGAAATTCGCACGGTTCCTGTGGGAAAGGCTGCGTCGTATTGAGACGTGCAACTGCGACATCGAAGTCAAGCTAAGGGCCGACGAATCCCAACTCGCGGAAACCATCATAGCGAGGAAGTAGACGAGACCGGAGTGGCGTCAACGTGGAAGGACATTGACTTGGTCGTCCGTCAGACTTTCAGGTACGCCATGTTGGTCACGGTATGCACCTTTGTCGAAGAGGCGTTAGTTCAGATTGCCGAACGTGTCGATGGAGGGAACTATGCTGAACTCGGAAAAGCCAACCTCCGCCGCAATCCGCTTTAGCGTAACCTTCTCCATGGTCCCACCAGACTCTCATGTAGGTGCCCATCTGATCGATGCAAATGCCCGAGAAGGTATCAACTTGAGGACCCACCGTCACCAAGAAGAGCGGGACCTGCGCCGCGTGGACGCAGGCCCCGTTGGATGTTCTCGTTACAGCAGGCGAAACGTCGGGGACCAGCCGGCCTCAGAACGGCTTGGCTAGCGGTTCCATCCGACCCGCAAGCCAGAGAATCTCGGCGTCGGACAATGCCCGATTGTAGACTCGTACGTCGTCGATCAGACCGATGTACAGTTTGTACAGGCTGCTGTCGGCGTGATTCGTGATCGCGCCGACGTACGCATTGTGCTGCGACGTGCCGGCGAGATTGTAGGTTGCGGCCACCGAGCCGGCGCCTTCCAGATGACCATCAATGTAGATCTCGAGGGCAGTGCCCTTTCGCTGGCCGACCACACAGTGCCATTCATCATCGTTCGTCACGCTCACCGAGTCAACCACGTACTTGGTCACATTGTTATCGGTGACCAGCGAGAGCACGCCTTCTGTGGTTTCGCTCATGATCAAGCAATAGCGATGACCGCCCGTGTTGTCGCCGCCCTTGGCGAAGATCGTCCCTTTGTTGTCGGTGCCGGTGCCGGTGTTGGTGTTCTTGTACCAGGCGGTGACGGCCCAATCCACCGTGCCAAAATCAAGCGAGGGGGCTCTGCCCAAGTCCACGTGGCCGGCGTCGTTGAGCTGAACGGCCTTGCCTTCGCCGCGCTTGCCCGGGCTGACCAGTTGCCCGTCGGTGATGGCGCCGTTGAGGCCGTGGCCGGAGCTGTCGTTGGCGTTGCCCTCGAACTGGTAGGACGCCAGCAGGCTGGCCGCGTCGGGCTCCGTCGGCGTGATGAACTCGGCTGGTTTGCCGTAGAGCCGGATATCGTCGATGTACAGGATGCCCGTCGAGCCGGAACCCTCGACGCCGATTGTCAGCTTGGTCACCTTGTTGAGGGTCCCGCTGACGGTGGACAGATCGACGATCCAGGGCACCCACGCGCCGGCGGCGATGTCGGTTGCTTCGCCGTAGTAGGCTACCTTCGTGTTGTTGATCTTCAGATACATCTCGCCTGTGTTGCCGGACGTCCCGCGGAAGAACAGGCAGAGACTCTTGACGCCGTTGGCGGTCCAATCCTGCGCGCCGGCAAACGTCCGCGTGACTTCCGAGTAGTACGGCGAGGACAGATTGCTGTAGATCACAGGCATCGACTGCGCGTCCTCGTGGACGATCGTCCGTTCGCCGAACGTTCCGTCGATGGAGTCGATGTACCCGACCTGCGAGCCGCTGCTCTTGTCGATGTAGCCGTCGCACCAGGTGTCGAAGATACAGTTGTCGCTGTCGTTGAAGCTCTCGAAGTCGTCGATGACCTTGTAGTCTTCGACCGTAAAGCTCCAGACGGAGCCCTCATACACGCCGGAGTCCATGGTTTCATTGACTTCGTCCACTCGCCAGTAGTATGTCGTCGCAAACTCCAGGTCCGATGGAGTGAAGCTGTGCTCGGTGATGGTCTCGGCCTGTGCCGTGCCCGCGGCCACCGCGTCCGCGTCGGCGCTCAAGTACACCGTGTGCGAAGCGGCCTGGCGTCCGGCGTGCCAATTCAGTGTCGCGTCGATCGCGACTCCGCTGACGCCATTGGGCGGATCGGGAGAAAACGCCGCAACGGGGACGTAGAAGAACCGCACCTCGCTCAGACTGGCGAGGGCACCGCCGCCCCACGTGGCGTTGATGGTCAGCTTCACGTACTTTGCCGGGACGCCGCCGAAGTTCACGGTCGTGTTGTGGACGTAGGTCGCAGCGCCGGTCGCCTTGCTGAACTCGGGCACGTCGGCCAGTTGCGTCCAGGCGACGCCGTCCTGCGAGTACTCGATGGCGACGTCTTTGGCGCCGTACCCGCTGAAGGTCTCGAGCATCGTGTTGGAGTTCCAGACCCACAGTTCATGGAGCATGTAGACCTGGTCGAACTCATACAGAATCCAGTTCGGCTGCGTGCCGTTGCTGAGCCACATATCGGTAGGTTCGGTGGAGTGCTGATCGGCTTCGTTGAGCCCGGAGCGGTCGATCGTATTCGCCGGCCCCATGCTTGTCTGGGAATCGACGGCGGTGGCCGTGATTGCCTTGAGCGGATAGGCATACGTTTCGACGGTGAACGTCCAGAGCTCGCCTTTGCTGACCGTGCCATCGGCGGCATTGACTTCGTCGACCCGCCAGTAGTAGGTCTGGCCGTACGTCAGAACACTCGGGGACTCGTACGTCGCCTCGGTCTGGCCCTCGCTGACCAGCGTGCCCAGATCGCTCGTAGCGGTCGCGTTGTTGACATCGTCCGCGCCGGCGCCGAGGTAGACGTTGTGCTTGCCGGCGCTGGCTGCGGCGGTCCAGGCCAGGACAACGTCTAGGACGACATCGGCCGCGCCGTTTTCAGGAACCGGGTTCCGCGCCTGATCGGGCGGCGGGCACTGTATGATGTCGATGAAGCAGATCTTCGCATTGTTGGCGCCAGCGGCCGGCTTGATCGTCAGGCGACCATCGGTCACCGTGACCCGCCCGGAGTACTCGTCGAAATTGCCCGGGCCGTCCGGGTCCGTGAAGATCACGCCCTCGACATCCAGCGTGTTCACCTGGCTGGTATTGTCCTGTTCGCCACAGACCAAGAACAGGTCGTAGTCGCCCTCCGGCACCTGGATCTCCCACGTCTTGTCGGAACCCTTGGAGAAGTGCACAAACGTGTCGTATCGCTGGTCACTGTGCGTGTTGCGCTCCCGGTCGTCGGAGGTGGCAGCGGCGCTCCAGCCATACGAATAGCCGTTGCCTCGGTCGCCGTACACCTCGCCGCAGTCCATCAGGTATCCTTCAGGGACCACTGCGGTATCCAACTGGAAGTTGATCTTCACGATGAACTGGTCTGCGCCCGCCACACCGGACGTCAAGAATGCACTGATCACAGCAAGCCAAAGCACTGTTCGATACATGACGATCCTCCTTCTACCCACGTGTCCCTTGGTTGCAGCCGCTACTCGCCACAGGCCGTTGCTGGCCATGGCCACGCCCAACGTCTACCGCACTTATACAATCCAGGCGACGTCCGCCAATCCTGTCTTCGGCAGATTTCCCCAGGAGCTATAGGACTCTCGTACCGGGAGACTGCACGTTGTGACCAATGTTGATGTGGGGGGCAATTGGCCGCCGGAAGCGACTCCTCTGCGATCCGGAACCACGCCCTCTCGGATCACCTTCCTTGTCCAGAGCCATACCGATCCTCCGAACACACCCAGCACTCCGCATCGGGGGATGATAACAAGCAGATCATCCACTGTCCCTTATACCATATCGACAAGCCCTTCTTCAAGCCGACATTTCCCATTTGACGTCGCCCGGCTACGCTGCCGAGCCTTCCTGGCCTCCGTAGGTCTCGCTGACGGAACTGTCCACGTCCAGAGTCAACTCGTCCAGGGCGCGACACTGGTGAACACGATCAATCCACGTCCCCGGCAGATCCATCAGCGCCTTGAGGTTCTTCTGGGCCGTCAGGATCTCTGTCTCGAAGCGCCCCATCTGGCTGGTGGAGGCGGCCTGCCGATCCTTGGCGCGGCCGCCGACCACCTGACGCATCGCTGGATCAAAGGCCAGCCGTTCCGCGTCGTTCGTGTCCTCGTAGCCCGCCAGCCGACTGTAGACCAACTGCCGAAGCAAGCCGGTCAACTCATGCGGGGTGTTCTTGCCGCGTCGAGGATCGCGGAACAAGTCGTCCGCCATCGCTGTGAGCCGCAGCGCTTCATCGAGCTCGCGATACGCGACCAATCCCGCATCCGAGGTGACATTCGCGCCGTGGAACTCCAGCTGGATTTGGCTGTCGAAATCGGCCCGCAACGCGTCCTTGCGTGCTTCACCCATAGGATATTCCTCATATTCAGGGACCGAGTGCAAGAATCGACCCTATTCCACGGGGTGAACGCAGAGGGCGCTACCTCAAAATGAGAAGATCATCTGGGAAATCCGGGCCAACAATACTTCCGAAAGGTCCTGGTGGTCTTTCTGTTCCTCGTCGGCCTGCGACTGTTGTTCTGGCCCAGGTAGCATTCTCCATCGGGACACAATGCCGGGCTTTTGCATTGATTTTTCCCGGCTCGGACCCTATCCTACCCCGACGTGAGTCAAGCGTCTGCACGAAGCCATTTCCGGAACACCGGACAAGGAGAAGACTGTGGAGACCATCGGTTTCATCGGCAGCGGCAACATGGCCGAGGCCCTCATCAACGGCGTCTTGAAGGCGGGCGTGTACCGGCCCGGCAAGGTGTACGTCAGTGACATTCGCCCGGAGAGAATCGAGTACCTGCGAGAACACTACGGCGTCCGGACCGCCGACAGCAATGCAGACCTGGCCTCGAAGGTCGACGTTCTGGTGCTGAGCGTCAAACCCCAGAACATGAAGGCCGCTCTGGAAAGCATGAAGGCCAGCGTCAACGAGGACACGCTGGTCATCTCGATCGCCGCCGGCATCACCACCTCGCTGATCTCGTCGATCCTCGGCGATCTGGCCATCGTTCGAGTGATGCCGAACATGCCCGCGTGGGTGGACGAGGCGGCCAGCGCCCTCTACGCCAATGCGAAAGCCCGCACCAAAGTGGAGAAGGCCCGACTCATTCTCTTGAGTGTGGGCAAGGTCATCGTCGTCGAGCGCGAGGACCTGCTCGATCCGGTTACCGCGGTCAGCGGTTCTGGCCCGGCCTACTTCTTCCTGCTGATGCACGAGATGATCAAGGCGGGCGTCGAACTGGGCCTGTCCGAGGAGGATGCACAAAGCCTGGTGCTCCAGACCGCCAGAGGCGCAGCGCTGCTGGCGGAGAAGGCCGCCGGCGAGGGCAACAGCCCCGCAGTGCTCAGTGCGAGAGTCGCCACGCCCAACGGGACCACAGAAGCGGCGTTCAAGGTGTTTCAGGCCGGCGCGTTCGGCGAGATGGTCTCCAAGGCGCTGCGCCGCGCCTCGGAGCGCAGCCGGGAGCTTTCCGCCGGTTGACCGGACGCAGCGAGCACCCTTTGGATCGAACCCCAGGAACAACTGACAATTCGCATCAAGGAGTTGGTAGCACAATGACCAGAAGTCGTATTCCGTCCGCATCTCCTGTCGATCTGCCGCCATTCGTCAATGAACCGATCTTCCCCGGCCCGGACGATCCGAGAGTACGGCAGGCGTTTCCTCTCGCCATTGCCCAGGTCCGCAAGCAGCTCGGCAGGACCTATCCGCTGTACATCGACGGGCGTGACATCACGACCGCGGCCACGCTGGATTCCGTCAACCCGGCCGATCCGGACCAAGTCGTCGGCAAGGTCTGCCAAGCCGGCACGCGTGAAGCCGAGATGGCCCTCGATGCCGCTGAGCGGGCCCTGCTGACCTGGCGAGACGTCGATCCGTCGCAGCGTGCCCTGTATCTCGTCAAGGCCGCCGGAATAGCTCGAAACAGGATATTCCAGTACTCCGCCTGGCAGGTCCTCGAAGAGGGCAAACAGTGGGCCCAAGCCTACAACGACGTGGCCGAGGGCATCGACTTCCTGGAGTACTATGCCCGGGAAATGATCCGCCTGGGCGCACCGCAGGACATGGGCAGCTACGCCGATGAATCGAACTTCTGCTTCTACCAACCCAAGGGCGTCGCCGTAGTCATCGCGCCGTGGAACTTCCCGTTCGCGATCGGCTGCGGGATGTGTGCGGCCGCCATCGTCACGGGCAATCCGGTGGTCTTCAAGCCGTCCAGCCAGTCCTCGGTTGTCGGACATCATCTCGTGGAGGTCTTCCGCGAGGTCGGACTTCCCGACGGCGTTTTCAATTACGTCCCCGGCCCGGGCTCGCAGATCGGCGACCTGCTGGTGGACAGTCCCAAGGTCGCCGTGATCGCCTTCACCGGCTCGATGTCGGTCGGCCTGCGAATCATCGAACGCGCCGGCCGCACGCCCGAGAACCAGGCCTCCGTCAAGAAGGTCATCTGCGAGATGGGAGGCAAGAACGCCATCATCCTCGACGAGGAGTTTGACGAGGAGGCGGCCATTCGCGACGTGCTGTACTCCGCCTTCGGCTACCAGGGCCAGAAGTGTTCGGCCTGTTCGAGGTTGATCGTGGTCGACAAAGTCTACGACCGTTTCGTCCCGAAACTCGTCGCGGCGGCCAGGAAGCTCAGGATCGGGTCGGCGGAAGATCCGGGCAACTACATGGGGCCGGTGATCGACGCCAAGGCACAGCGCACCATCATGCAGTACATTGATCTGGCCGCCACGGAGGGCACGGTGCTCTACCGCAGCGAGGTTCCTGCCAAAGGCTATTACGTCCCGCTGACAATCGTCGAGGGGATTACGCCGCAGAAGCGTCTGGGCCAGGAGGAAGTCTTCGGTCCGGTGCTCTCGATCATGCGTGCGAAGGACTTCGACGAGGCGCTTCGCTGGGCCAATTCAACGCGGTTCGCCTTGACCGGCGCGGTTTTCAGCAGGAACGAAGACCATCTCGACACCGCTGTGCGGCAGTTTCGCGTAGGCAACCTGTACCTGAACCGCGCCAACGTCGGCGCTCTGGTGAGAGTACAGCCCTTCGGCGGCTTCAAGATGTCCGGCGCCGGAACCAAGGCCGGCGGCCCTGACTATCTGCTGCACTTCATGGACCCGCGTTGCGTGACGGAACCCTGAGTGCGACCGGCCTTGAGAGGCGGATCGCAATGACCTGTCCGACGGGATCGCGCCATCACGGCAGCGGCCCGATGGCTTGGTCTACTCAACGATGATCGCCTCCACCGGGCACTCGTCGGCCGCCTGTTGTACGGCGTCTTCGTGCTCGGCCGGGACCACGTCGACGATCACCGTGGCCATGTCATCCCCCATTTCGAACACCTCCGGGCAGGTGTCGCAGCAGAGTCCACACGCCGTGCATGTATCCTCGATTCGTACTTTCATGGCCAACTCCTTTTCTGCGGCGTCCTATCCTCACGGCCCCTTCGGGGCCATCACCTCTGGCTTGACGAATACGGCATCGCTGCGTGCTTGTCAACCCTCTGGGCATGGGTTTTTCAGGCGGCCGGGACCATACAAGACGCTTGTACGAGCCATCCTTTGGCGATATGATGGTGGGAGATTTCGTGCGGCGGCTTGTGATGCAGCCGAATCGCTCGTCACTTCATCACTGGGAGAGTCGATATGAAGACCAGGGCGTTCACCTTGATCGAGCTGCTTGTGGTCATTGCCATCATCGCGGTGCTGATGTCCATCCTGATGCCGTCCCTCAAACGTGCTCGCGAACAGGCGAGAAGTCTGACCTGCCGCAGCAACGTACGAACCCTCGCGCTGGCATGGCTCATGTACAAGGACGAGAACGACGGCAAGCTGGTGTCGGGCACGACGCCGATCGCTCCGCTGTCTGCGTCGAATCCCGCGGCCTGGGTGGTCATTCCGCCGGCAGGAGCAAGCTCCTCCATCGAGGACAAGAAGGAATACATCCAGCAGGGACTGCTGTGGCCTTACGTCAAGGAGCTGGAGGTCTATCGCTGCCCTTCCGACCGGCGGAGGAACAGTCCGGGACATCAGTATGCCTATCGTACCTATTCGATCGCCGGCGGGATGAATGCGGTGCCGGCCGGCACGTGGGAGATCCGCCCCTGCATCAACTACACGGACATCAAGCAACCGGCGACCAAGTACGTCTTCCTGGCCGAGTGCGATCCGCGCGGATACAACAACGGCTCGTGGGTGATGAATCCCAAGTCCAGACAGTGGGTCGATCCGTTCGGGGTCTGGCATCGTGACGACAGTAGCACGCTGGGCTACGCCGACGGCCACGTCGAAATGCAGCGATGGCACAGCCGGGCGCTGATGGAGTGGAACCTTCGATCCCTGCACGAGCCGGCCAGCTTTGCCTTCTACCGAACGCCGGTTGACGAAGAGGAATGGGCGGACTTCGAGGTCATGCTCAAGGGCTACGCCTACCGCTCGCTGCTCTAAGATGGGACGCTATCCCACGTGGTACGCGGCCAGCTCTCGAATAAGCGGCTCGCCCACAGAATCCAACGTGCGCAGACGAAGCATCGCCACCTGAATCGATGCGAACTGTTCAATACGTTTGTGTCCAACGGATTGACCCTCGCAAAGCGATTGCCACGTATCGGGCCCGGTCAGCCCTTCAATCCGGTACCTGCGGATGCGTTCGCCTTGGCGGATGTCCTCCATAATGACGACATGGTCGATGGTCGACGGCTTGGGCAGCCTCAATTCGACCGTAGAGCCGCTGCCCTCCGTACGCGCCAAGGGGGTATCGAATCGTCTGCGGATTTCCTTGCCGAGCTCGACGTAACGTTGAAAATCGGCCTGCGGAACCAGTCCTTCCGGGTTGGGATTGGCGTTGAGCAGCAGATTGCAGTTGCGGCCCACCGAGCGGTAATACATGTCCATTAGTTGCTCGACCGAGTGGAGTTTGTGCTCGGCGTTTGGCGTCCAGAACCACTCATGGTTGCGAACCGGGACATCGCACTCGCCCGGCAGCCAATAGCGACCGTCCGGATCACCCGGGCCGTGATAGTCCTGGCGGTGAGGGACCGTGGCCCAGCAAGGATAGGCGGCAACGCCCTGCTCGTTGCCGATCCATCGGATCGAGGCGGCCGGACCCTGAAAGACAATGGCGTCGGGCTGATGCTTCTGATAGATCGGAACCAGGTCCGGTCCACCTCTCTCCACCGGCAGGGCCCCGCCGTCGAACCAGATCTCGAACAGGTCGCCATAGCGGCTCCACAGTTCCGTCAGCATCTGCTCGCAAATCTTCACATAACGGGCCTGAGCAGCCGGGTCCCCGCCTTTGCCTCGATTGACCAGACCGGGATTGTCTACCTCCAAATACCCATTGGCGGTCACCGAGGCGTACAGACCCGGCTGGATGCCGTATTTGCGGCACGATTCCACGAAGTCGCGAACAACGTCGCCCTTGCCGTCCCGCCATGGAGACTGCTTGACGCCGTAGGGGTAAAGGTCGCTCTGCCACTGGAGGAAGCCACTGCAATGCTTGGCCACGAAAACGGCATACTTGGCCCCCATAGCCCTGGCTGCCTCCATCCACTGGTCCGTGTCCAGCTTGGACGGGCTATACATCTCGGGCGTCGGCTTGTCGCGCCAACTGCGCCAATCCCATCCCGGCTTGTAGATCGGCAGATCGAAATGGAAGAACATCCCGAGTTCCATGTCCTGCCAGCGGGCCTGCTGAGCACTTGGCTTCGGCAAGGCCGCCACATCACCCACCACGCCGGCAGCCCCCAGAGATCTCCGACCCAAAGCAACCACAGAAGCGGCCGCAACATCCTGTAGAAACTGACGTCGATTCACTATCGAGCCTCCTTTTCATCTGGTGGCACAGCACAACCACGGATGGTGTCCAGGTAAACACGATTTTATCATAGGCCCCTTCCGGGTGATCCAGAAAGCTGTTTTTCCTTGTTATATAATGCTCCTTTTGATACAAATAGGAGAGTTCGGAGGTCTCTTCTTGTGCGCGGACCGCCCTTGCTCCGGCGTGGCGTCTTCGTCTGACGGGGAGGAGCAAAACCGGTCCGCAGCGCCAGACCAGCCGGAGGTATGGAGCAATGCCCTGGATTCGACGCACAGCGAAGCCCGGAGTGTCAGCCGATGCCCGTGTAACGTGCCGGATCGGCGCCGGCCATCTCGTGCAATCCACATCCTCTGACAGGAGCATCCACCTCATCGATCGCAACATGACACGTGCCGTACCCGCTTGCGGGCCACGGACAATTCCATTTCGGCGTTGTCTTAAAGAAGGAGGATAGCTATGTGCAAGAAATCGTTTGTGCGAGCATCTCGTGTCGCAGATTTCCGGTCGGTCGCACGACACCCGGAGAGGCCCCCTTCAGTCATCCCAGCATCCCGCGTCCTGTGGCTTGTGGCGTTTGCCCTCGGGTGGATGATGATCGGATTCGGCGGCACTGCCATCGGGCAGGTCGCCGGCGTGGACGATCCGTCGGACATGGCCGATTCGAGCGGCGACATCAAGCGTATTGAGGCATGGGTGGAGGACGGCAAACTGAATCTGACGATGACAGTGCACGGCGTTTTCGCACCTTCCGTAGCACAGACCCCTGCCGGCATGACCAACCGGTATTACTACCATTGGATTCTCGACACGGACAACGATCCGGCCACCGGCTATTACAACGCCGAGTATGAAGGCAATGCGACGGGTGTGAAAACCCCCATAGGCGTTGATGTGGTGGTCCAATTCGGCTGGCGCGACGGCCACACCAACGGCGTGTACGCCTATATTGCATTGACCGAAGAGGCCCTGGTTGAGGACTACGAATACGCGATCGACGGTGATACGATTCACGCGATTATCCCCCTGGCGGATTTGGGATTGACTCCGGACGACATCATTGCGCTGTCCGCGTTTCAGGAAGGCGCATCTAACGGATGGCAGATCGATTGGCTCGAGTCGGTTGTGATGCCGTTGACGGTCGTCAAGGCCACCAATCCCATCCCGGCAACGGGCAGCGACGATATCCCGAGGGATGTGATCCTGGGTTGGAAACCGGGTGCGTCGGCGGCCAGGCACAACGTGTACTTCGGAACGGATTGGGCCGACGTCAACGATGCCTCCGTGCCCACGGCCCAGGATCTGGATGTCAATTCCTTCGATCCCGGCCGCCTTGATTTCGGCCAAACCTATTACTGGCGCGTGGATGAAGTGAATAGCGCACCCGACTTCACCGTATTCAAGGGAGACGTGTGGAACTTCACGACAGAACCCTTCGCCTATCCCAGCGCGAATATCATCGTCACAACCAATGCCATCTCCGAGGCAACGCAAAGCATCGAGAACATCCTCAATGGCTCCGGGCTCGACGAGGCCGACCAGCACTCGACCAAGAGCACCGATATGTGGCTTGGCAGCGCCGCCGGCGCCGATCCCATCTGGATTCAGTTTGAGTTCGATCGCGTATACAAGCTCCACGAGCTCTGGGTCTGGAACTACAATGTCGAGTTCGAACTGGTTCTGGGTTTCGGCATCAAGGAGGTGACGATCGAGTACTCTGCGGATGGAGTGGACTGGATGAGTCTGGGTGACATGGAACTGACCCAGGCCACCGCCAACTCCAGCTACACACACAACACCACCGTGAACTTCGCCGGCGTAGCGGCCAAGTACGTCAGACTCACGGTCAACGGCGGATGGGGCGCAATGGCTCAATACGGGCTCAGCGAGGTTCGCTTCTACTATATTCCGGCCTTTGCTCGGGAACCGCAGCCAGCGAACGGAGCGACGGAAGTTGCCGTCGAGCCGGCGCTGAGCTGGCGGGCGGGACGTGAAGCGGTCTCGCACAACGTTTATCTCGGCACCGATCCCGAGGCTCTCGCGCCAGCGGCGACGACACAGGCCGCGAGCTATGCGCCGGACGATTTGCTCTTCGGCAACGTCTATTACTGGCGAGTCGACGAGGTCAACGAGGCCGCTAGCCCTGCGACGTGGGAAGGCAACCTGTGGAGCTTCACGACCCAGGAATACGCGACGATCGACGATATCGAAGGCTATGCCGACGACATCGACACCGGCCAGGCCGTCTTCCAGACCTGGATCGACGGCTGGACCAACAACACCGGATCGACCACCGGCTACGCCGAGTCGCCGTTTGCCGAGAAGGCCATCGTTCACGGCGGGCGGCAGTCGATGCCGGTGCACTATGACAACAGCGCAGCCCCGTTCTACTCCGAGATCTCGCGAACCTGGGACAGCCCACAAGACTGGACCGGCCACAGCGCAAACACTCTGGTGCTGCACTTCTACGGCCCCGAGGACAACGCCGCCGAGACGCTGTACGTGGCGGTCGAGGATAGCGCCGGTCACGTCGCAGTCGTTGCGCATCCTGATCCCGAGGCGCTGAGGGTCGCCGCCTGGCAGTCCTGGACGGTCCCCTATAGCGAGCTGGCCGGCGTGAACATGGCGCGGGTCGAGACGATGTATATCGGCGTCGGCAATCGCGCCACCCCGACCGCCGGCGGCAGCGGCCTGCTGTTCATCGACGACATCGGCTACGGCGCGCCCTTGGCCGAATAACTGTGAACAAAACCGATTTGCAGGGGCGAGGCATGCCTCGCCCCTGCCGCCCCAGAGAAATCCGGTGCAATGGCCCAGTGACACTGGGGACACGACTGACGCCCTTTTCTCTTGGCGCGTCAGATGGCGTCTGATATTGATGAGTTGGTTCAGAGGTGTCTTCTTGTGAGTGGGTCGCCTCCGCTCGGACTCGGAGTTGTGCGGTAGAAGTCCGACGGCATCCACATCACATGCTGACTCGGAGGCCGGAAGAATGCCTTGGATCGGACGCACAGCGAAGCCTGGAGCGCAGGCCAGTCTCCTTGTGGCGTCTCGGAACTTCTACAGCCACAATCTGCAATGCACGTCCCTTGATAGGATGATCCACTTCACAGATCGCGATAAGACGCGCGCCCGGCCTGTCGCCGGAGCACGACAGATCCCATTTCGGCGTTTTCTTGAAGGAGGATACCCATGTGGAACAAGATGTGCTACGCAATCCTGCTTCTGCTCACGTTGAGCTTCTCTGGGGGCGGCGCCGGAGCCGGCGACGCGACCCTCGTCGGCTGGTGGCCGCTGGACGGCGACACCCTGGACTACTCCGGGTACGGAAACCACGGGACCGTCGTCGGAAGCCCGACGTTTGTCGCGGGCATCATAGGGACAGGAGCACTGGATTTCGGCGGTGCAGACGCGATCGAGATTCCTCATAGCGACAGCCTTTCCATCACCGACGCCATCACCATCGCCGCCTGGACGTACATGAGGTCGAACGCCAGCGGTGAGATGGCGATCGTCAGCAAAGGAAGCTGGGCGGCGAACAACCTGCCTTATGAGTTGACCGAGACGAATGGCGGCGTGATCTTCTGGCAATTCTACGACAACGAAGGACGCGATACCTGTTCGCCCGCCTCGCCGGCCGCCGGCGAATGGCACCACATCGCCGCGACGTACGATAGCACCATCTTCAGATGCTATGTCGACGGACAATTGGGGGAAGAGTGGGCCTATGCCGGAGCGATGCCACAGAACACGTCGCCGGTGACCGTCGGACGGCGCAGTGGAGGCGGGACCTTCTACAACGGGATGATCGACGATGTGGCAGTCTTCCATCGGGCCCTGGAGCAAGATGAGATCGCCAAGCTCATGACAGGCATCAAAGCGCTGGAACTGGCGGCCGATCCGATTCCCGAGGACGGAGCGGTGGATGTGCGCCGCGACGTGGTGCTCCAATGGACGGCGGGCAAATTCGCGAACACCCATGACGTCTATTTCGGCACGCAATTGGACGATGTCAACACGGCCGGGAGGGCGAACCCCCAAGGTGTCCTGGTCAGCCAGGGCCAAACGGCCACCGCATACGATCCTGAAGGTCTGCTGGATTTCCAGACCACCTACTATTGGCGTGTCGATGAGGTCAACGCCCCGCCGGATTCGACCATCTTCCGAGGCCCGCTCTGGAGCTTCACGACGGAACCGTTTGCCTATCCGGTAGAGAACGTCGTCGCCACAACGAACGCGACATCGACCGCCACCGAGAGCGTCGCGAACATCGTCAACGGTTCGGGGCTGGACGCCGCGGACCAGCACTCCACCAGGAGCACCGACATGTGGCTCGGGAAGCCTGCCAACGGCGATCCTATGTGGGTTCAATTCGAGTTCGACCGGACCTACAAGCTCTACGAGCTCTGGGTGTGGAACTACAACGTGGAATTCGAGCTGCTTCTCGGCTTCGGGATCAAGAACGTGACGGTCGAGTATTCCACAGATGCCGCGGATTGGGCCAGTCTGGGTGACGTCGAACTGGTACGGGGTACCGCCAAGTCCGCGTACGCGCACAACACAACCGTGGATCTCGGCGGGCTAGCAGCCAGGTACATCAGGCTGACGGTCAACAGCGGATTCGGCGTGCTCTCGCAGTACGGGCTCAGCGAGGTCCGGTTCATGTACATTCCGGCGTTTGCTCGCGAGCCGGAGCCGGCGGACGGGGCGGCAGGAATGGACGTCGAGGGAACGCTGAGCTGGCGGCCGGGACGCGAGGCGGTCTCGCACAACGTCTATCTGGGCACCGATCCGGCGAATCTGGTCCTGGCCGGGACGGTTGACGCGGCGAGCTTCCAGCCGGATGACCTCGTGTTTGGGAACGTCTACTACTGGCAGGTTGACGAGGTCAACGCCGCCGCCAGCCCCGACACGTGGCAAGGCGACCTGTGGAGCTTCACGACCGCTGAGTATGCGACGATCGACGACATCGAAGCCTACACCGATGACATCGACGCCGGCCAGGCCGTCTTCCAGAACTGGATCGACGGCTGGACCAACAACACCGGATCGACCACCGGCTACACGGATGCCCCGTTTGCCGAGAAGGCGACCGTTCACGGCGGGCGGCAGTCGATGCCCGTAAGCTACGACAACACTTCAGCCCCGTTCTATTCCGAGATTTCGCGGACGTGGGACGGTCCGCAGGACTGGACCGGCCACGGCGCCAACACGCTGGTGCTGTATTTCTACGGCGCCGAGGACAACGCCGCCGAGACGCTGTACGTGGCGGTCGAGGACAGCGCCGGTCAGGTCGCGGTCGTTGCGCATCCTGATCCCGAGGCGCTGCGGGTCGCCGCCTGGCAGTCCTGGACGATCTCCTATAGCGAGCTGGCCGGCGTGAACATGACTCGCATCGAGACGATGTACATCGGCGTCGGCAATCGCGCCACCCCAACCGCCGGCGGCAGCGGCCTGCTGCTTATCGACGACATCGGCTACGGCGCGCCCTTGGCCGAATAACTGTGAACAAAACCGATTTGCAGGGGCGAGGCATGCCTCGCCCCTGCCGCCGCAAAGGAATCTGGTGTGATGCGCCGGTGGCGTGGGACACAAATCTGGAAAGGTTTTGCTGGCCAGGACGGCGACCCTGTGGTATAGTCTGCTCCGGCAGAGCCAAAACGCTCTCCGACTCGGAAACGAAGGTATCTTTTACCGGCCGGGTCCCATGCAAGCCGAGCCCGTGAACCTGGTCAGGCGGGGAACCGAGCAGCCATAAGCGGCAGCTTGGTTGTGTGTGGGTAAACCCGGCCGATCTTTTTTTGATTTACGACTTACGATTTTCGATTGACTATTTCGTCAAAGAGAGAATCCGGTGGATCGTGATGAGCTGAAAGCAAGAACAAAGGACTTCGCACACCGATGCGTAAAGTTGGCCATAGCACTTCCCGAGACGCCACTTGGGCGACATGCTCGTTCGCAACTGATTCGCTGTTCAACAAGTGTGGCGGCCAACTATCGAGCGGCTTGTGTCGCTCAATCGAGAGCTGCCTTCGTTTCTAAGCTGAGCATTGTGTTGGAAGAAGCCGACGAATAGTGCTTCTGGATGGAGTTCGTCAAGGATGAAACCCTGATTGCAGAGAAGATGATTGCCCCGCTGCTTTGCGAGGGTGAAGAGTTGACGTCAATCTTCGTGGCGGCACGGCGTACGACAAGAAACAATAGTAAATAGTAGATCGTAGATAGAACATCCTCATGGCTTACACCGTTCTGGCAAGGAAGTACCGGTCGCAGACGTTCGACGATGTGGTCGGGCAGGACCCGATCTCCAAGACGCTGAAGAACGCAATCGAGACGGGGCGCGTCGCCCATGCGTACCTTTTCTCCGGCACGCGCGGCGTCGGCAAGACCACGATGGCCCGCATTTTGGCCAAGGCTCTCAACTGCCTGAAATCCGACGGGCCGACGACGACCCCCTGCTGCAAGTGCGACAGTTGCGTCGCCATCAACAGCGGCGACGACATCGACGTCATCGAGATCGACGGCGCCTCGAACAACCGTGTGGATGAGATTCGCGAGCTCCGAGAGAACGCCATCTACCGGCCCGCCCGGGCCCGCTACAAGATCTACATCATCGACGAAGTGCACATGCTGACGACGCAGGCGTTCAACGCGCTGCTCAAGACGCTGGAAGAGCCGCCGGAGCATGTGAAATTCATCTTCGCCACGACCGAGCCCAATAAGGTCATCGCGACGATCCAGTCGCGTTGCCAGCGGTTCGACTTCAGCAATATCAACGCGAGACAGATCGCCGACCAGCTCAAGAGCATTCTCAAGAGAGAAAAGATCAAGTATCAGGATGACCTCGTGCTGGCTCTGGCGAAGATGGCCAACGGGTCGATGCGTGACGGCCTGAGTCTGTTGGATCGTCTCCTCAGCACGGGGATTCAACCTCTGTCGGTGGACCTGCTGGAGGACTTCCTCGGCCGGCCCAACGCGGAGAAGGTCCAGACGCTTGTGGCCAGGATCGGCGACGGCGATGCGGCCGGCACGCTCGCAGCCACAGAGGACCTGATCAACACGGGTTTGGGCGAAGCGCAGGTCGTCGACGCTTTGACGGAGCAGATGCGCGATCTGCTGGTGATCGCCTCGGCCGGGGTCGATACTGACCTGCTGATCATGACGGCCGACCAGAAAGAGAAGGCGGCCGAACTTGCGAAGAAATTCGATGCAGCGGCGCTGATCTACAACATCACCGCGCTCGAGAAACTCCGCTGGGCCGTCAAGAACAGCGACACGCCGAGGGCTTTGCTCGACGCCTCTCTGCTGCGATTCGCGCTGAGCGAGCACTTCATCAACGTCGATGAGCTGCTGGCTCGTTCGTCGGGCGGCGCCGGCGCACCGGTCAAAAAAAAACTCCCGGTAGAGCCTGAGCCTGCCCCTGCAATCCTGTCCATCCCGTCCAGGTCGGCCGAGCCCCGCACAACCGTTGTGCCCGTTGCCCATGCAGAGGCGCCTGTCGAGAACCTGGTCGAGTCGTGGCCCGAGGCTCTCGGCAAGATCGCCAAGCGGCTCGGTCCGGCTACGACCGGCCTGCTGACCGGATCGAACCTCAAAAGCATCACCGGTGATACGCTGACAATCGAGTTTCCACCGACGGGCAAGACGCAGAAGCAGATGTGCGAGAGCAACGGACGAGGCGACCAGATCGCGGAAGCCTTGGGGGAGTACCTGGGCCGAGCCGTTCGCGTCAAATTCATGGTGGCACCATCTCCTGTGTCCGACGAAGAACCCGAACGCAAGCCTATCGCGGAACGACAGCGTCAGATCCTCAGCGATCCGGGCGTCAAGACCGTCCTCATGGAGCTGGGCGCCACCGTCACCGGAATCGAAGAGGAATAGCTCCGCCACCAGTGGGGGGAACCATCCCCAAGTCCTGCGGACTTGAGGCTGCCACCCCGTCTGTTGGAAAAGCAGGTGCTCGAACTTTCCGCGCAGACGTGCTATGCTACCCTGAGCCGGCAGGTGCCGTGCGCTGGCTTCGCGCAGAGGATGACGCCGTATAGACAGATTCACAAAGGAGATCCGATGAACACGCCGCACGCTGTCTCTCGCCGGACTTTCGTCAAGCGGTCCCTCGCTACGGCAGCGGGCCTGGGTCTGTGGGGCACGAACCGCTCCTGGGCCGGAGCCAATAACCGGGTCCGCATCGCCGTCGTGGGCATACGAGGCCACGGCTTCGGCAGTCACATCAGAAACTACCCTCTCCTGCCCGACGTCGAAGTGACCGCCCTTTGTGACGTGGATGAGACCCTCTTCCCCGAGCGGCTCAAGTGGTTCGAACAGAACGACAAGGCTCTCCCCAAGACCTACGTCGATATCCGCAAGCTGCTCGAAGACAAAAGCATCGACGCGATCAGCGTCGCCACGCCCAACCACTGGCACGCGCTGGCGGGCGTGTGGGCCTGCCAGGCGGGCAAACACGCCCACATCGAGAAGCCGTTCTGCCACAACATCTTCGAAGGGCAGAAGCTGATCGAGGCAGCGAGGAAGTACCACCGCGTAGTGCATCACGGCACCGAGAACCGCAGTTCGAAGGCATATCAGGAGGCGATGGCGTTTCTGCGAAACGGTGGTCTGGGCGAGGTCTACCTGGCCAAGGGCACCTGCTACAAATGGCGCGACACGATCGGACGCACCCCGGAAGAACCCGTGCCGGCCGGCGTCCACTACGACCTGTGGCTGGGTCCGGCCCCAAAGCGGCCGTTCACACGGAACCGCTTCCACTACAACTGGCACTGGCATTGGGACTACGGCAACGGCGACATCGGCAATCAAGGAGTGCACGAGATCGACATCGCCCGATGGGGACTCGATGTCACACTACCGACTCGCGTCACGGCGATGGGCGCCCACGTGATGTTCGACGACGATCAGGAGACGCCCAACGTGTTGATGGCCACGTACGAATTCGACAATCCGAACGGTCGCGGCGACAAGAAGAAGATCCTTCAGTTCGAGGTCCGCCACTGGATCACCAACTACGAGGGCGGCTTCAGCGAACCGCCGGACAACAACATCGGCAACATCTTCTATGGCTCCGAAGGCTACATGACGATGTACGGGGGACGCTGGCAGACCTTCCTGGGCAGGAAGCGCGAGCCCGGCCCCTCCGGCGTCGAACAAGGCAATACGGATCGCGCCCACTATCAGAGCTTCATCGACGCCATACGGGCCAACGACACATCCGGTCTGCCCGGCAAGGTCGAAGACGGCCACCATAGCTGCGCCCTGATCCATATGGCCAATACCTCCTACCGGCTGGGCCGCTCGCTGGACTTCGACCCCAAGCAACAGCGATATGTCAACGACGACGAAGCCAATCGGATGCTGACGCGAAACTACCGAAGCCCTTTCGTAGTCCCGGCGAGCGTTTAGCCAAACCCTGTCACTGGAGAACCGAGAGCGTCTATGAGCAGTGCGTACACGGAAAGCCTGAATAAGCTGATCGAAGAATTCGGCCGGCTCCCCGGAGTCGGCCCCAAGACCGCCGAGCGGCTGGCGTTTTATGTCCTCAAGGCCGATGCGCCCGAGGCGATGAAGCTGGCCGACGCCATACGGGACGTCAAAACCCGGATCAAGCGCTGCCAAGTTTGCTGGAACCTGTCTGAAGAGGACGTCTGCCAGATCTGCGCCGACCCGCAGCGGGACCAAAGCCTGATCTGCGTGGTGGAACAGCCCAAGGACGTCATCAGTCTCGAAAAGACCGGCACATGCAAATGGCTGTACCATGTCCTGGGCGGCCATATCGCGCCGCTCGATGGAGTCGAGGCGGACGACCTGACGATCAACCAGCTCGTCGAGCGAATCCGCGGCGGACAGGTGCGCGAAGTCGTCATGGCCACGAACCCCAATCTGGAGGGCGACGGCACATCGCTGTACATCAGCTCGCTGCTGCGTCCGCTCGGGGTGCGGATCACGCGGCTGGCCCGTGGTCTGCCGACCGGATCGACGATCGAATACGCCAGCGGCAAAATCCTCACCGACGCCATCCTCGGACGGCAGGAACTGGAATAGGAACCGGCACCAACGCAGTGTCTGATGGAGAAAGGAGGCACGAGAATCATGGCGACTCAGGGACGCGTGAAAGTCGGGATCATCGGCTCGCAGTTCGAGGCGGACATTCACGCCGCATCGTTTCAGATCATGCCGGATGAGGCGGAGGTTGTAGCCGTCGCATCGCCGACGCCCGGACATGCCAAGGCCCTGGCGGAACGCTATGAGATTCCGCGCGTCTTCACCGACTACAGGCAGATGCTCGAAGAGCGCGACATCGAGATGGTGACGATCACCGCTCCCAATGCGCTGCACTGCCAGATGACCGTCGACATCGCCAACGCCGGAAAGCATGTGGTCTGCGAAAAACCTCTGTGCATGACGCTCGAAGAGGCAGACCTCATGATCGACACGTGCCGGCGCAAAGGCGTCCTCCTGATGTACGCGGAGGAACTCTACTTCACGCCGAAGTACGTCAAGGCCAAAGAGATGGCCGACCAGGGGGCGTTCGGCAAGGTCTATCTCGTCAAGCAGAGCGAAAAACACTTCGGGCCGCACGCAGAGTGGTTCTGGGATGTGTCCCGATCAGGGGGAGGGGTCTTCATGGACATGGGCTGTCACGGCATCGCCTTCTGCTGGTGGTTTCTCGGCCGGCCCAAGATCAAGAACGTCTACTGCCAGATGGGCACCTACGTCCACAGCGACAAGACCGAAGGCGAGGACAACTCCGTCTGCATCATCGAGTTCGCCAACGATGCGGTGGGGCTGATCGAGGACAGTTGGGCTCGTCGCGGCGGCATGGAAGACCGGATCGAGGTCTACGGCGAGGGCGGCGTGACGCACGCGGACCTGCACATGGGCAACGCCCTGCCGACGTACAGCGAGTACGGCTACGGCTATGCCGTGGAGAAGGCGCCGACAACCAAAGGCTGGACGTGGCCGGTTTTCGAGGAACTGTGGAACTACGGCTTCCCGCAGGAGATGCACCACTTCGCGCGGTGTGTCCGAGGCAAGGAGACACCTCAGGCGACCGGCGAAGACGGCCGGGTAGTGCAGGAGGCACTTTGCGCGGGCTATCAATCAGCCGGAACCGGCAAGAAGACCGCCCTTCCGTTCCGGCCGCAAGGCGTCAAGAGGCCCATCGACTTGTGGCGGAATCCAGAGACGTAATCCACCTGTTTCGCGGTGATTCGCATGGGAAGAATCGAACTGCGTTTCCTGTCCCACGGTGATATCCAGGCCATCCACAAAGCCAGCCTCATCATTCTCCGCGATACTGGAGTGAAGGTTCACCACGGAGAGGCCCTGAGACTATTGCGCGAAGCCGGAGCGGCCGTTCATGGAGACAACAAGATCGCGCGTCTGCCCGAGCAGCTCGTCATGGATTGCGTTACGCAGACGGGCAAGCAATACGTGCTCCATGGGCGCGATCCGCAGCGCGCCGCGCGGCTTGGCCATGGCGACAGCGTGTGGATGTCCAGCCCCGGCCAGTATACCTGGATCGATTCGCGGAGCGGCCGGCGTCGTGGCGCTACGCTCGGAGACGTTCGCGACGCCGTTCGGCTGGGCGATGCCCTGGACCACATCCATATCGTGGGCGCGATGGGCCAGCCCGAAGAAATCCCCGAGACCTGGCGCGACGTCTTCCTGACGGGCGAACTGGTCAAGGGAACGACCAAACCCACGCGCTGCTGGGTGCGTAACGGTCGCACGGCGCGTGCCATTCTGGAGATATACCGAACGATCACGGGAGGCGAGCAGGCCCTGCGCGACAAGCCCATGGCCGAGGCGTTCCTCGAACCGATCAGCCCGCTCCAGTTGCCCGAACATGGGCTCGAGATCGTCAAGGTGTTTGCGCAGGCCGGTCAGCCTGTGAGCATCGGCCCGATGGCTATGACTTCGGCGACTGCGCCCGGTACGCTCGCGGGCACGCTGGCGCAGGAGAACGCCGAAATCCTCGCCGGACTGGTGGTGACGCAGCTTTTCGCGCGGGGAACACCTGTCATGTACGGCGGCATCCCGCACATCATGGACCCGCGAACGAGCATCTGCTCGTTCGGCTCGCCCGAGCAGGGACTGATGGCCGTCGCCATGGTGCAGATGGCCCGGTTCTACGGCCTCCCGGCGTACGTCAACGTGGGCCTGACGGACGCCAAGACGCTCGACGCACAGGCGGGAATCGAAAAAGCGTCGAGCATGCTGCTGGGGGTTCTGGCCGGCGCCGACACGTTCGGGCATTGCGGCATTTGCGGCACGGACCATGGGGCGAGCCTCGAATGGCTCTACGCCGACAACGAGCTGGCCGCCTATGTCCGGCGCATTGCACGCGGCTTCGAGACCGACGCCGAAACGCTGGCAACCGAGGTCGTTCACCGCGTGGGACCCTGCGGCAACTTTCTGGCGGAGGAACACACGGTCCGGCACTTCCGCGACGAGCTCTGGTTACCCGGTCCGGCCTGGACGCGGCAGAGCTGGGACGGCTGGGAGACCGACGGATCCACATCCATGGCCCAACGCGCATCGGAACGTGTCCGTACGATCCTGGCGGCGCATGAAGTCGAACCTCTGGATGGCAGACTCGCCGCCGAGATCGACCGGATCGTTCAGTGCGCGCAGCGGGAACCCGATTGAGTCTCTCCAGCGAGAGCGGATGCACAGATATCGAAACAAGGCCGTATTGGGGAGTGCGAAGATGGATAATCACAATGGCAAATCGAAGAAGGGCATTTCGCGCCGACGATTCATGAGTCATGCAGCCGCTGTGGCGGCATTCACCGTGGTGCCTCGGCACGTGCTGGGCGGACCACGCCGCATCGCACCCAGCGAGAAGCTCAATGTCGCCGGCATCGGGGTCGGCGGACGCGGCGGCGACGACCTGCAAGGTGTCGAAAGCGAGAACATCGTTGCCCTGTGCGACGTGGACTGGCAGAGCGCGGCGGGAGCATTTCGACGCTATCCCAACGCAAGGAAGTACCGTGACTTTCGCGAGATGCTCGACAAGGAGGGCGACGGGATCGACGCGGTGGTGGTGGCCACGCCCGATCACGTTCACGCGGTCGCGTCGATGGCCGCGATCAAAAAGGGCAAGCACGTCTACTGCGAGAAACCTTTGACGCGGACGATCCACGAGGCACGTGCACTGACGCTGGCGGCGCGCGAGGCAAAAGTGGCCACGCAGATGGGCAATCAGGGTATGGCCTTCGAGGGCAACCGGCTAATCAAGGAGTGGATTTGGGACGGCGCCATCGGAGATGTCCGCGAGGTTCACGTCTGGTCCGACCGGCCGACGCACCAGGGCAAGCTGCCTTTGTGGTGGGCTCAGGGCATCGAACGCCCGACCGACACGCCCGCCGTGCCGGATCACCTGGACTGGGACTTGTGGCTGGGCCCGGCGCCGTATCGCCCCTACCATCCGGCGTACGTCCCCTTCCGCTGGCGGGGCTGGTGGGATTTCGGCTCCGGCGGGCTGGGCGACATGGGCATCCACAACCTGGCGCCGGTCTTCAGCGCGTTGAAACTCGGCGCACCGACCAGCGTCCACGCCAGCTCAACGGCCGTCTACAAAGAGACGTTGCCCCTGGCTTCGACGGTTCACTACGAGTTCCCGGCGCGGGGCGATATGCCGCCGGTGACGGTCCACTGGTATGACGGCGGACTGATCGCGGCCCGTCCGCCGGAGTTGGAGGACGGTCGCGAGCTGCCGCGCGAAGACGGGCTGATCTTCGTCGGCGACAGGGGCACGATGCTCGTGACCGGCTGGGGAGGCAACAGCCCGCGTCTGATCCCCGAGACGAAAATGAAAGCCTACAAACAGCCGCTCAAGACGCTGCCCCGCTCGATCGGCCACTATGAGGAATGGATCAAGGCCTGCAAGGAAGGAACACCGACTGAATCGAGTTTCGATTTCGCCGGCCCCATGACCGAGGCGGTGCTGCTGGGCACCGTCTGTGTCCGCGCAGGTGGGCTCAAGCTCCTGTGGGACAGCGCGTCGATGAAGGTCACGAACCTGCCCGAGGCGAACCAGTACGTGCGCTGCACGTACCGCGAATCCTGGACGCTGTGAGAAAGCGCTTCCGCCGACGCGCCGGCAAATCCGGCTGGCGACTTGACGAAACGTGCGATCCGGCTATCATGGACGCAATGCAGGAACCTGAAGATCGATGCTTGGAGTGCGCAAAGGTGTTTAGATGAAGCTGGAGATGACAGGACAGATGCGGATGGAGCAGCGGATGAAGCTCGCTCCGCACATGATCCAGTCGATGGAGATTCTTCAGCTTCCTATCCAGGCGCTGGCCGAACGCATCGAACAGGAGCTCAACAGCAATCCCGTGCTCGAACTGGACGAGCCGTCCGAGCCCGAGGAGGGCGAGGTCGTGTCCGAGCCGTCCGCGGACGACATGCCGGCCGAAAAGGCCCTTGTCGTCGACCCCGACAGCCCCAAGGCCGAGGACTTCGAACGACTGGAGAGCCTTGGGGACGACTTCAAGGAATTCATCGACCAGTCGGGGCCTTACCGCAGCCGGGCGGATGCCGATGAGAGAGACCGCAAGCTCGAAGCGATCAAGAATGCGGCTGCGCCCCCACAGTCGCTGCATGACTACCTCAACGACCAATGGCGCCTCGTAGACGCCGACGAGCCGGTGAAGAAGGCCGGCCAGGCGATCATCGACTACATCGACGATCGGGGCTATCTCAGCATCCGCCTGGAGCAACTACACAACAAGGATCGCAGCGATTTCCAGCCCGACCATCTCAAGGAGGCCCTGCGTCTGGTGCAACAGCTCGACCCGCCGGGTGTGGGAGCGCGAGACTTGAGGGAGTGCCTCCTGATCCAGATCGCTCAGAATGGCGAGGACATGGGCTGCGAGTACCGCCTGGTGGCCGATCACATGGACGACCTGCTCGAAAACCGTCTGCCGGACATCGCACGCAAGATGGGCCTGAGCATCGAGCAGGTCAACGAGGCCATCGAACGTCTGAGCAAGCTGGATACTTCGCCGGGCCTGCAGGTCGGACGCAACGAGAGCATCCCGATCACGCCGGATGTGATCGTCGAATCGCCCAACGGATCCGACGACTTCACCGTGCGTCTGGCCGAATCCGACCTGCGCGGCCTGAGGCTGAGCAACTACTACACGCGCATGGCCAAGGACACGCAGGTCAGCGACAAGACCCGCAAGTTTCTTCAGAACAACATCCGCTCGGCCCACTGGATCATCGAGGCGATCGAGCAACGCAAGAACACACTTCTGAAGGTCGCACAGGCCATCGTCAGAAACCAACGGGATTTCTTCGAGAAAGGTCCGCTGCATCTGCGTCCGCTGCCCATGTCCAAGGTCGCCGAAGAGGTGGGCGTGCACCTGGCCACCGTCTCGCGAGCGGTTTCGGGCAAGTACATGCAGTGTGCGTGGGGTGTTCTTCCGCTCCGCAAGTTCTTCAGCGGAGGCACGGAGGACGAGAACGGCCAGGCCCACAGTTGGGAGGCCATCCGCGTCAAACTCCAGCAGATCATCGACGAAGAGGACAAGACCAATCCGCTCAACGACGACCAGATCAAAGAGAAGCTGGCGGAAGCCGGCATCCCCAATCTGGCCCGGCGCACGGTCGCCAAATACCGCAAGCTGCTGAACATCCCCACCGCGCGGTTCCGCAAGCGGTATTGAACGCTGTCGTCAAATGGCCCGTGCCGACGACCGCGGGACGGTCGCCTGCGACAAATACCACCCCCGCGTCTGTGGGCCGCCGCCGGTATAGCGTTTGTGCTTGACCCCACTGGGCAACTCTGTTAGTGTGCGTCGGCCGTTCGCAGGCGAGAGTCTTGCCATGTGGAGGCGTTGGAATGGTCGAGGGCCAGGAACACGGGCCGGACGACTCTGAAAATGGACTACCGATCGGAGAGCTTCTGCCGAGATGAAGGATTTCGCTCGTCTGTTTGGATACGTCTGGCCGCAATGGCCCAGCGTCGTGGCGGTTGTGGTCAGCGCCATGGTCATTGCCCTGCTGCTTTCGGTCAGTTTCATGGCAATCATTCCCCTTCTGACGGTCATGATCGGCAACGAAGGCCTGCACGGATGGGCAGACCGCAAGACCTGCGAAACCGCGTATGGACTCGTGTCTGAGGCCACGGAACCGGGCGAAGGGACCGAGCCCGCCCTCCAGAACCACCTGCGGGTGATCCGCGTCAGGGAGGGTGGACTGGCCGAGAAAGCAGGCATCCGCAAAGACGATCACATTGCGAACGTCGGTCCGTCCGTCCCCCCTGTCTCCGAGGTGGAAACCTCGTACGCGCGGATGCTCGAAGAACTGGCTAAGGCAACGGATCAGACGTTGCGCGTGACGTTGCTGCGCCGAGAAAGCACCGACTGGACCCGCCTCGATGTCGAATTGGACACGCCTCGGAACCTGGCAGCGGTGGATGCTCAGAAATGGAACGCATTTCGATATATCAAGTGGCGTGTGCATTTGGTGGGCCTGGCCGCCGCCCGATGGGCGATCGGCTTTCTGCCTCGCGGACACGCGGCCGAGGACCAGGTCCGCGCCGTCGCCGCGATCATGGCCGTGATGCTCTTGATCACGATCATCCGCTGCGTCGCCAAGTACTATCAGGACTATATCGGCCAGAAGATCGTGCAGAGCGCCATCAACGAACTGAGGCAGGATGTCTTCGCCCGCCTGATGCACGTTCCGATCGGCATCTTCGCCACCGAGCGTCCCAGCGATACGATCAGCCGGATCATGCGGGACACGAACACCATGACCTCGGCCATCAAGGTCATGCTCGGCAAGGCGCTGCGGGAGCCGATCAACGCATTGTTCATGCTCGTGTTTGCCATAGCCCTGAACTGGAAACTGTCGCTGGTGTTCCTCACGGCAGCCCCGTTAGTGCTCGTGTTGCTCGGATCGTTCGGACGCAAGATGAAGAAGGCGTCACGTCGCTCGCTGGTCGCCGGCGCCGAGATGCTCTCCAAGCTTCAGGAAGCGGTAACCGGCCTGCGCGTGGTAAAGGTCTACAACCAGCAGCAGTACGAACAGAAACAATTCGGCAAGATCAACGATCGCCTGCTCAAGCAACTGCTGGCGATGTCGAAGGTGGACGCCGCCACCCATCCGGTGCTGGAGGTGCTCGGAATGCTGGCGGGGGCGGGCGCCATCATCGTCGGGATGGCCTGGTTCACGGGCGGCAGCCTGGACGGCACCGAGTTCATCGCGCTATTGGCATTGCTGGGCGGGGCCGCGGAGGCGGTGCGGAAGACCAGCGACATCTGGAACAAGATTCAACAGGCCAACGCCGCGGCCGAACGCGTCTTTGCCGTGCTGGACCATCCGACCGAACCGGAGAAGCCCAACGCCGTGGTCCTCCCGTCGGGTCGGGGCAACGTCGAGTTTCGCGACGTCGTATTCACATATCCTGGAGCAGACCGAACTACACTCAAGGGCGTCAATCTGACGGTGACAGCCGGCCATAACGTGGCCGTCGTCGGGCCCAATGGATCGGGCAAGACCACGCTGGCCAACCTGCTGCCTCGCTTCTACGATCCGGATTCCGGCCATATCCTCATCGGCGGCTACGACATCGCCGAAGTTACGTTGGATAGCCTCCGCAGCCAGATCGGCATGGTGACCCAGGAGGTTATCACCTTCAACGACACGATCACCGCCAATATCGGCTACGGGCGTCGGGGCGCCACACAGGGGGAAATCGTCGAGGCCGCCAGGCGGGCGTTCGCTCACGAGTTCATCAACCAGTTGCCGCTGGGCTACGATACCGTCATCGGCGAGCACGGCGTTGGACTCAGCGGCGGACAGCTCCAGCGGATCGTGATCGCCCGGGCCATCCTGAAGAACCCCGCGATCCTGATCTTCGACGAGGCGACCAGCCAGGTGGACGCCGACAGCGAGGCCAAGATCCACAAGGCCATCACGGAGATCATGCAGGGCCGGACCACGTTCATCATCGCGCACCGCTTCAGTACGGTGGTCGCCGCGGATGTCATCGTCGTGATGGATGGGGGACGGATCGTCGCTCAAGGCAAACATGAGCAGCTCATGCAGACCTGCTCGATCTACCAGGGCCTGTACGAGACGCAGTTGATCAAGGCGTGAGGCTTTATCATGAGCGCGATGTCACGAATCGACAGAGAGAAGAAAGCGCACGAGCTTTTCACGCGCTTCGACGGCAACCCGATCCTCAAGGCCGAAGACTGGCCTTACGCCGCCAACGCGGTCTTCAACCCCGGCGCCGCCCGGCTGGACGGCCAAACGCTGCTGCTGGTCCGCGTCGAAGACATGCGAGGGTTTTCTCATCTGACGGTCGCTCGCAGCCCCAACGGCCTGACCGACTGGACCGTGGACCCCGAGCCGACGCTGACCGCCGACCCAACCACCCACGAGGAACGGTGGGGCCTGGAAGACCCGCGCATCGTCTGGCTCCAGGAGCAGAAGCAGTTCGCGGTCACGTACGTGTCTTTCAGCGAGGGCGGACCGATCGTCTCGCTGGCCATCACCAAGAACTTCCGCACGTTTGCCCGTCTGGGCGGCCTGCTGCCTCCGGAAGACAAGGACGCGTGCCTGTTCCCCCGTCGGTTCGACGGGCGGTTCGCGCTGATTCACCGGCCGATCGTGCGGGGCGAAGCGCACATCTGGATCAGCTTCTCGCCGGACCTGAAGCACTGGGGCGATCACCAGCTCCTGATTCCGACCCGCGCGGCCTATTGGGACTGTCACCGGGTCGGCCTGGCCTGCCAGCCGATCGAGACACCGGAAGGCTGGCTGATCTTCTACCACGGCGTACGCAGCACCACTGCCGGGCAGATCTATCGTACCGGCTTGGCCCTGCTGGACCTGCAACGGCCCTGGATACTCCTGCGCCGAAGCGACGAGTGGATTCTGGGCCCGCACGCCCACTACGAGCGCGTCGGCGACGTCGGCGACGTTGTGTTCCCCACGGGCGCCACGGTCGACAAGAACACCGATGAGCTGCGCCTGTACTATGGGGCCGCCGACTGCACCGTGGCCGTCGCGACCGCCAGGATGACCGACGTGCTCGACTACATCATGGCCAGCCCCGAAGTCGATCACTGACAGCCTGCCAACGGCGGATGGGGGAGAACAAGACAGACACCATCTGTGCTTCGACTGTGCGCACTTGGACCTGCACAGAGGCCAAAGAAAGGTGTGTGAAAACATCCTGGTGTGTGTGTGTGTGGCATCCTCAAGGCGGAGCCTTGGGGATGGCGGACTTGACTGCCGAAGCGACGGCAGAAGGTCGCCCATGCACGGAACCATCCCCAAGCTCTTCGAGCTTGAGGCTGCCACACGCAACTCTCTATGCCTGAATGGGGCTTGCCGTAAAAGCTGGACAGACATGCCGAAGAATGTGTGTGTGAAAATATCGTGGCATGTGGGTGGCAGCCTCAAAGCGTAGTGCAACGGAGCTTTGGGGATGGCGAATGGGAGTGGCGCATCCGTACGGAAAGGCCTCTGCGAGGCGATCCATCCCCAAGTCCTG
>Ga0209313_1000196_pt1 | contig 69832 bp, 47 predicted proteins | sample BioC13SIPDNA_3_FD_185748 | JGI IMG/M metagenome (GOLD analysis project Ga0209313, IMG submission 185748) | Anaerobic biogas reactor microbial communites from Washington, USA - Biogas_R2_B C13 SIP DNA (SPAdes) (version 2) | ecosystem: Engineered > Bioreactor > Anaerobic > Unclassified | place... | reverse complement strand
TTAACATAATGTCATTAATTTGGGTAGCAGAGTTCCAGGTAATATCAATAGGGATATCATTTACCGGAGCGTTTTTATTTAAGTCATAGGATTCAGGATTAATGGACGGTTGTACAACAGCAGCTTCAACGGTAACAGCACAGGTGTCAGTAAAGCTGCCGTCTGCGGTTGTAACCGTGATGGTTGCAGATCCAGCTGCGACAGGAGTGACTACCCCGTCAGCTACCGTAGCAACACTTTCATCGCTTGATGTCCAGCTTACATTCTTATTGGTGGCATCAGCCGGAGCGACTGTTGCCGTGAGGGTAGATGTATCTCCGCCGGCAGTCAGGGAAAGTGTTTCTTGATCTAAAGTCACGCCGGTCACTGCAACGGTTGGAGTTTCGACAGTAACTACACAGGTATCAGTAAAGCTGCCGTCTGCGGTTGTAACGGTAATCGTTGCTGTGCCTGCTGCGACAGGAGTAACAACCCCAGCAGCTACAGTGGCAACACTTTCATCACTTGATGACCAGCTTACATTCTTATTGGTGGCATCAGCCGGAGCGACTGTTGCCGTGAGGGTGGATGTATCTCCGCCGGCAGTCAGGGAAAGTGTTTCCTGATCTAAAGTCACGCCGGTCACTGCAACGGTTGCAGCTTCGACAGTAACTACACAGGTATCAGTAAAGCTTCCGTCTGTGGTTGTAACGGTAATCGTTGCTGTGCCTGCCGCTATAGGAGTAACTATCCCAGCAGCTACAGTGGCAACACTTTCATCACTTGATGTCCAGCTTACATTCTTATTGGTGGCATCAGCCGGAGCGACTGTTGCCGTGAGGGTGGATGTATCTCCGCCGGCAGTCAGGGAAAGTGTTTCCTGATCTAAAGTCACGCCGGTCACTGCAACGGTTGGAACGGAATAAGCCTCCGGAACACCTCTGAATTTCTCAATACCATCCACATAGATGACGATGATATCATTGGGAGCAACACCGCCCTGATAGTATCCGGCCGTTTCAAAGTCTGCCTTGCTCATGACCGGTCCCAAATCAGTGCCGCTTTCCGTTTTGATCAGTACTTCACTATAGTCGCCGGTCACATCGAAGCGATACCAGTTGACCAGTGAGGTTCGGCTCTCAGCTGTTACATTTTCAACAGTGACAGGAGTAGGTGCTGCTTCTACTGTAACAAGACAGGTATCAGTAAAGCTGCCGTCTGTGGTTGTAACCGTGATGGTTGCAGATCCAGCTGCGACAGGAGTGACTACCCCGTCAGCTACCGTAGCAACACTTTCATCACTTGATGTCCAGCTTACATTCTTATTGGTGGCATCAGCCGGAGCGACTGTTGCCGTAAGGGTGGATGCATCTCCGCCGGCAGTCAGGGGAAGTGTTTCTTGATCTAAAGTCACGCCGGTCACTGCAACGGTTGGAACGGAATAAGCCTCCGGAATACCTCTGAATTTCTCTACACCGTCTACGTAGATTACGATGATGTCGTTGGGAGCAACACCGCCCTGATAGTATCCGGCCGTTTCAAAGTCTGCCTTGCTCATGACCGGTCCCAAATCAGTGCCGCTTTCCGTTTTGATCAGTACTTCACTATAGTCGCCGGTCACATCGAAGCGATACCAGTTGACCAGTGAAGTACGGCTTTCTGCTGTTACATTTTCAACGATGACGGTAGAATAAGTACCCGGAACACCTCTGAATTTCTCTACACCGTCTACGTAGATAACGATGATGTCATCTGGAGCGACACCGCCCTGATAGTACCCGGCCGTTTCAAAGTCTGCCTTGCTCATGACCGGGCCCAGCTCAGTGCCACTTTCGGTTTTGATCAGCACTTCACTATAGTCGCCGATCACATCGAAGCGATACCAGTTGACCAGTGAGGTTCGGCTCTCAGCTGTTACATTTTCAACAGTGACAGGAGTAGGTGCTGCTTCTACTGTAACAAGACAGGTATCAGTAAAGCTGCCGTCTGTGGTTGTAACGGTAATCGTTGCTGAGCCAGCTGCGACAGGAGTCACAACCCCGTCAGCTACCGTAGCAACACTTTCATCGCTTGATGTCCAGCTTACATTCTTATTGGTGGCATCAGCCGGAGCGACTGTTGCAGTTAGAGTACCGGCAGCTCCGCCGGCAGTCAGGGTAAGTGTTTCCTGATCTAATGTTACGCCGGTCACTGCAACGGTTGGAGTGGAATAAGCCTCCGGAACACCTCTGAATTTCTCAACACCATCCACATAGATCACTATGATGTCATCTGGAGCAACACTGCCCTGGTAGTACCCGGCAGTTTCAAAAGCTGCCTTGCTCATGGCCGGTCCCAGATCAGTGCCGCTTTCAGTTTTGATCAGTACTTCACTATAGTCACCGGTCACATCGAAGCGATACCAGTTGATCAGTGAGGTTCGGCTCTCAGCTGTTACATTTTCAACAGTGACAGGAGTAGGTGCTGCTTCTACTGTAACAAGACAGGTATCAGTAAAGCTGCCGTCATCAGTTGTAACCGTGATAGTTGCAGATCCTGCCGCTATAGGAGTAACTACCCCAGCAGCTACAGTGGCAACACTTTCATCACTTGATGTCCAGCTTACATTCTTATTGGTGGCATCAGCTGGAGCGACAGTTGCTAGTAGGGTACCAGCAGCTCCGCCGGCAGTCAGGGTAAGGGTTTCCTGATCTAATGTTACGCCGGTTACTGCAACGGTTGGAACGGAATAAGTACCCGGAACACCTCTGAATTTCTCAACACCATCCACATAGATGACGATGATATCATTGGGAGCAACACCGCCCTGGTAGTAACCGGCAGTTTCAAAAGCTACCTTGCTCATGACCGGGCCCAGATCAGTGCCGCTTTCCGCTTTGATCAGTACTTCGCTATAGTCACCGATCACATCGAAGCGATACCAGTTGACCAGTGAGGTACGGCTCTCAGCTGTTACATTTTCAACAGTGACAGGAGTAGGTGCTGCTTCTACTGTAACAAGACAGGTATCAGTAAAGCTGCCGTCATCAGTTGTAACCGTGATAGTTGCAGATCCTGCCGCTATAGGAGTAACTACCCCAGCAGCTACCGTGGCAACACTTTCATCGCTTGATGTCCAGCTTACATTCTTATTGGTGGCATCAGCCGGAGCGACTGTTGCCGTGAGGGTAGATGTATCTCCGCCGGCAGTCAGGGTAAGGGTTTCCTGATCTAATGTTACGCCGGTCACTGCAACGATTGGAGCTTCTACTGTAACAAGACAGGTATCAGTAAAGCTGCCGTCATCAGTTGTAACCGTGATAGTTGCAGATCCTGCCGCTATAGGAGTAACTACCCCAGCAGCTACCGTGGCAACACTTTCATCGCTTGATGTCCAGCTTACATTCTTATTGGTGGCATCAGCCGGAGCAACAGTTGCTAACAGGGTACCGGTAGCTCCGCCGGCAGTCAGGGTAAGTGTTTCCTGATCTAAAGTTACGCCGGTCACTGCAACGGTTGGAGTGGAATAAGTACCCGGAACACCTCTGAATTTTTCCACCCCGTCCACATAGATGACGATGATATCATTGGGAGCAACACCGCCCTGGTAGTAACCGGTCGTTTCAAAAGCTGCCTTGCTCATGACCGGTCCCAGATCAGTGCCGCTATCAGTTTTAATCAGTACTTGATCATAGTCGCCGATCACATCGAAGCGATACCAGTTGACCAGTGAGGTTCGGCTCTCAGCTGTTACATTTTCAACGGTGACAGGAGTAGGTGCTGCTTCTACTGTAACTTCACAGGTATCAATAAAGCTGCCGTCTGCAGTTATGACTGTTATGGTTGCTGAGCCAGCTGCGACAGGAGTCACAACCCCGTCAGCTACCGTAGCAACACTTTCATCACTTGTTGACCAGCTTACATTCTTATTGGTAGCATCAGCCGGAGCGACAGTTGCTAGTAGGGTACCGGCAGCTCCGCCGGCAGTCAGGGTAAGTGTTTCCTGATCTAATGTTACGCCGGTCACTGCAACAGTTGGAGTTTCTACTGTAACAAGACAGGTATCAGTAAAGCTTCCGTCTGCGGTTGTAACGGTAATCGTTGCTGTGCCTGCTGCTATAGGAGTAACTACCCCAGCAGCTACAGTGGCAACACTTTCATCGCTTGATGTCCAGCTTACATTCTTATTGGTGGCATCAGCCGGAGCAACAGTTGCTAGTAGGGTACCAGCAGCTCCGCCGGCAGTCAGGGTAAGTGTTTCCTGATCTAAAGTAACGCCGGTCACTGCAACAGTTGGAGTTTCTACTGTAACAAGACAGGTATCAGTAAAGCTGCCGTCTGCGGTTGTAACGGTAATCGTTGCTGTGCCTGCTGCTATAGGAGTAACTACCCCAGCAGCTACAGTGGCAACACTTTCATCGCTTGATGTCCAGCTTACATTCTTATTGGTGGCATCAGCCGGAGCAACAGTTGCTAGTAGGGTACCGGCAGCTCCGCCGGCAGTCAGGGTAAGGGTTTCCTGATCTAATGTTACGCCGGTCACTGCAACGGTTGGAGTTTCGACTGTAACAAGACAGGTATCAGTAAAGCTGCCGTCTGCGGTTGTAACCGTGATGGTTGCAGAGCCTGCCGCTATAGGAGTAACTACCCCGTCAGCTACAGTGGCAACACTTTCATCACTTGATGACCAGCTTACATTCTTATTGGTAGCATCAGCCGGAGCAACGGTTGCCGTGAGGGTAGATGTATCTCCGCCGGCTGTCAGGGTAAGGGTTTCCTGATCTAATGTTACGCCGGTCACTGCAACGGTTGCAGCTTCGACTGTAACAAGACAGGTATCAGTAAAGCTGCCGTCTGTGGTTGTAACGGTAATCGTTGCTGTGCCTGCCGCTATAGGAGTAACTACCCCAGCAGCTACAGTGGCAACACTTTCATCACTTGATGTCCAGCTTACATTCTTATTGGTAGCATTAGCCGGAGCAACAGTTGCCGTGAGGGTGGATGTATCTCCGCCGGCAGTCAGGGTAAGTGTTTCCTGATCTAATGTTACGCCGGTCACTGCAACTCGATCGCCGCCGCCACCGCCACCGCCACCGCCGCCGCCACCGCCACCGGCGAGAAGGGCTGTAACAGTGATCTTTTGACTAACCGTTTTTCCATTGACGGTAATGATAACTTCGGTATCACTTTTATTCAGTATCGCTCCATTAGCTGGGGAGGTAGTGATTCCTTTAGCAGCAAAATCTGCTAAAGCTATATCTTCAGTGCTCCCGTCTGATTTGGTAAGGGTTATGGTTAGACCACTGAGATCCAACTGGTCCCCTTCATTGTAAGCAGTTTTGGGTGCGTTTTTAATAGTGACACCGATAATGGTTACACTGGTTACAGGTACTTCATCGATCACAGATGCTGAAGACAACTCCATTGCCTTACTTAATACGATTATGGCCTCAGCTCTGGTAGCGTTATCCTGTGGCTCGAAGCTGCCATCAGGCATTCCGGTGATTATGTTCTTAGCATAAGCTGTTGCGACTGCATCTTTTGCCCAGGACGAAACCTGATCACTATCTATGCAGCTCAAAACGCCTGGATCGATTTGCAATTTGGCGGCCTTTACTACTATTAAGGCCATCTCTTCCCGGCTTATAGGATTATCCGGTTTGAATAAATTATTATCATAACCGCTGACAATACCATAAGCACTAGTGGTCTCTATGTAGTCTTTAGCCCAATGCTGACTGGTATCGCTGAATATTTTCCCATTCTTGCTTTCCAGCTTGAAGGCCTTGACTATTAATGTAACAAATTCTGCTCTGCTGATAATGTTATCCGGTTTAAAGGAACCATCAGGAAATCCTGTAGCAATTCCTTTGTCAGCCATATTTTGGATCGCCGATTCTGCCCAATGCCCTTGAATATCATTGAATTGAACAGACGCATTAGTATATGGACTCATTATCAAAACAAATGAAAACAATAATACCAACAGAGTAATAAAACTATAATAACTCCGCTTTATCAAAACATCCTCCCCTTTAATAAGCTTAAAAAGATTACCGTTAGTACACCCCCTTGAGAAAGAGATACCGTATCTTTGTTTGCACCTTGTATTTGTGCACCTCAAAGACTTGTTGATAATATGAATTAGCTGTAAAAATGAATTGCGGTAAAAGAAGAGAGTAAATGTCGCTTTGTAGAAATACTGTGACTTTAGACCTGAATTGAGCGTAAAAAGATTGAAAATTATCGCAATTTAATATCTTGAGATTATTCTAGAAGATGTAGCAAATGTCCTTCTTGTTTTTAAGGAAAAAATAAAAAATTTTTATATAAATCTTTTTGGAAAAACTAACAGGGGATAGTTCAAATGTCATTATTTGATAAGAAAAGATTAAAGCCGACTTTTTATTCGGCTTTAATTACATATTTTTCAATTTTTATATTTATAAGTGAAAGGTTAGACTGAGTTCGTTTGTTGCGCTCTTTATTGAGCTATATTGCTTCTGCTGCGTTATTTATGAGCATGGGCTCAATTTCGGTTGCTGGCATCGGTTTGGCAAAATAATATCCCTGGATTTCATCACACGAATGCTGGCTGAAAAACAAATACTGCGATTCTGTCTCAACGCCTTCAGCGATAACTTTAAGCTTCAAGTTTTTAGCCAGTTGAATGATGGTTTTAGCAATGGCTTCGTCTTTGCTGCCTTCTTCGATACCATACACGAATTGCCGGTCAATTTTCAGCCGGTCCACCGGTAAGCTTTTCAAGCGGTTTAACGAAGAATGATTGATCCCAAAATCATCAATAGCGATAGTCACTCCAAGATCCTTAAGTCTATGAAGTATTTCGACAATATTTAGTGATTCGTTTACAGCAGCACTCTCAGTAATCTCGAGTTCCAGATATTTTGCTTCCAGGCCGGTTTCCTTCAATATTCTCTCAACGGTTTTGACCAAATCGGAGTTATGGAATTGATCTGTGGAAAGGTTCACTGCAATGCGGATAGGAGGAAGGCCCAGGTCCTGCCACAGCTTGCCTTGACTGCAAGCGGTATGGAGTACCCACTCCCCAATAGGCTTGATCAGTCCGGTTCTTTCAGCAATTGGGATGAAAGTAACAGGTGAGATCGGCCCCAGCTCAGGATGATTCCAACGTAATAAAGCTTCAATGCCAACGATGGATTTGGTTAATGCACTCACCTGAGGCTGATAATGCAGCGACAGTTCATTTCTCTCCAGCGCCCGGTAAAGGCTGTTGGTGAGTCTCATATTAGCCAGCACGTCATCTTTCATAAAGGGTGAACATAAAGTATACTGGTTTTTCCCTTTTTCCTTGGATGAATACATAGCCAGGTCGGCATTCTTGATTAAAGTGTCAGCATCTTCCCCATCTTCCGGATATACAGCAATACCCGCGCTGGCTGTAATAAAGAATTCCTGCTGATTAACAGTGAATGGCTCATGCAATGTATACATAACATTTTCTGCTATCTTGCGAATGTCTTCGATTTTATCCAATTGATTGACCAGGATTAAATACTCATCACCGCCAAATCTGGTTACAGTATCTTGTTTACGCAAACACTCAGTAAACCTGAAAGCCACTTGTCTTATTATATCGTCACCACCCTCATGACCAATAGAGTCATTGACAGCTTTAAAAGAATCCAAATCGATAAAAACGACCCCAATGAATTTTTCCATCCGCTTGGCTAAATGAATTGCCTGCTCCAGACGATTCTTAAATAATGTCCGGTTGGGGAGCCCGGTCAGACCATCGTAAAAAGCCAGATAAGTGATTTCTTTTTCAGCTTCTACTTTTATAAGCGCATCTTTTAAAAGGTTAGCCAAAATTTGCAGCAGTTCCTTGTGGTCTTCCTGCCATACCCGGGAATCCTTCTCTGAAGTAAAGAACAGATTCCCCAGTATCCTGCTCTTATAAGTTACCGTCATGGAACCTACCGATTCAATATTAAACTGCTTGAGAAAAGCTTTTTCTGCCGCTGCTTCTGCAGGCAGATCTGCTGTGTTTATTATATTTACAACATCCTCGTTCATCATGTGACCCGTCCACCAGGGGAAGTTTTGTGCTTTCACCTGACGCAGGGAATCCGGTGAAGATTCAATGTTTTCCCTGCACCACACTTGGGTTTTTATATTTTCTGACAGGCTGATAAAATAACCTCTCTCAACCTGCAAATATTCCCCGCCCAGACGTAATATTTCTTCGATTTTTCCTTCAATATTGGCTTCATTTACATTAACAAAACTGGCAGATGCCATAGATATTATCTTCTGGAATCTGATTTGTGCTTCGTTTTCTTCCAGGCGCTGGATATAAACCCGGTTAACAAAATTGGCCAGCCAAAGGATCAGGAGGAAGATGCCAATCCGGGCAAGGTGATCGGCTCCATTAATACTTACCATCATTGCCGGCGCTTTGTACCATACCCATATTTGCGTTAGCAAAATGGAGACACCCAAAAAATACATCATTTTCCGTTTGTGATAAACGATGGACATAATAACCATGATTGCGGGTATGGCCCACACTGCAGCTGCTGCAGTATCGAGGAACTCAATGGTGATCAGCGGGACAGATAATGCCAGGAGCGGGGTAAAAATATTTTCCCGCAGGTCACTATCAGAAGGCAATTCAGCAATGAGTTGCGTAATGATCCCAAACAAAAACAGCATAAAACAGAATATAAGCGTTGATTTTAATGATTGGTGATTAAAATAATAAAGGCAGGCAAAAGCAAGGACACTTCCCAGAATAAATGCTATGGAAATGTACTTGTAGTACTTGGTAAGATTAACTTCGCTCAATATCCTGCCGGGTTCAGTTGAATGGGTCATGGCCGGTTTCATGAAACCATAATTCCTAATCGCATAATAAATGACTGTAACCGGCAGCAATATTGATACAGGCGCCATCTGAACCACAAAAAATGAGCTGTAGTTGTTTAGAATAACTTCTGTAAGCAAGGCTATAATTAATGCCAGTAAGTAAGCGAACCCCAGGATGAAGGTAACTTTTTTAGTATTTGGGTCAGTACTTGCTTTTGAACCTTTAAAAAGCAGTAAGATGGAGATACCAGTATAACTGACAAAATACGTTACAAAGTACAAGTTCCAGCCATTAACCGGGTACATATTGATCCAGCCAACCACTGTAGGGACCAGATCATAAAGGTCTCGTGCCACGGCTCCGTTTAAACCGAAAGCATAAAATGCGAACAGACCGGGAAGATATAAGATCAAATACATCCAGGTATTTTTGTTGAGAAACGACTTTTTTCCGATCAGAATGATAATAAAATGAAGCTGCAGGCCGAATAAGGCACACCAGCCAAGGGAAGAGATCCGATGGAAAAGCAGGGCTGTTTCATAATCTGGTGCGGATGCAGCTACTGAATAACCAAAAGTCCATATACTCAATACAACACAGAAAGTAAAGAAGAGGCGATTCTTTATTTTTTTTGGATCAAGAGACAGTGTATATAAACCCAGCAGGATATAGACTGTGAATGCTAATAAAAAGATCAGGGAAAATATGATTGAAAGTGGCATCATCATACTCCTTTTCTATTTTATATAATTATGGATAATATTATCAGATATAGGCTTTTTCTGCTATATGCACAAAAATTCCTTTTTTTTCGTTGAAAAATTGTGAAAAATTGATCAAAGCTTATCGATAATGGTGCAAAAGATATGATAGAGAAAGGAAAAGGAATGCTTTATAAGAAACTAATTTTAAAGGGAAGTTCTTCTTTGATTCTTCTTTGTAATTCTGCGGATAGCCTTCTGTCGTCAGGGTGCCTGCCTTTTTTCAAAACCATACCGAAGGACCAGTTTAGCCCCATATAGGGCATGATTTTCAGCATTATCGGATCACCTGAAGGATAGCGCAAGTGAACCAGAGGATTTAAACCGGCTGAATTCAGCTGGGAAGATAAGGCCAGGTCATCGATCCCTTTATACGTTTGATATTCTGCAATATCAGCAAATTCATCTTCTGCCGGCCAGGATTCACCCAGAGTCGAAATATATTTGATCCAGCTTTTTACTACATCCTGCTTATATTCCTTATGACCAAAAACAAAGGTCATAATTTTAAAACGCGTTGATTTAATGATAGTGGTAGGCTCTGCAATGGTTACGATACACCCCTGGGGAGAAAGTTTCTCTGCTGCCGTGATCAGCAGTTTGATCGGATCTTTGAAATGATGGATAGCAGAAGAAAATACGATCAAATCGTACTGCTGCTCATCCGATTCCAGAAATGAAAAAGCGTCTGTCTTAATCAGCCGTATGTCACCCACGTTTTCATTAATCATTCTGTCGCGGGCTACTTTCAGCATTTTTTCCGAAAGATCGACCAAAGAGATTTCACTTAGCGGATCGCATTGCTTCATTATAAAGGCTGCTTTCCCGGCTCCGCCGCACATATCAACGGCTTTGATACTTCTGCCCAGCTTTTTTGAAAGCACTTCCATAACCGCTTTAAAAATTACCTGATATTCTATATAAGTGAATTTGGGATCAACCTTCTCGGTATAATACTTTAGAACTTCGTCGTCATTGTATTTATTGATATTGGCTGCCAGAATGTCTTCCTCAGTAACCTGCACCCATTTTTTATTGACCGCCATGTGACAACCTCCGATAATTTCATTAAAGAATTTCACTAATTCAAAATTATTCGGCAAAATTATCGGAGGCTCCTTCTTAGGAAAAAAATAAATCTTTAATTTCGGCACATTTTCATGTCGTATGTATTCACTATGCCGATCTGCCTGTTTTTAATGCTCCCGGCATTCATCCATCAGCTCTTTAAAACCGGGCAAAGCTTTTTCGATGGTATTGTAAGCTACACAATAGGCAATACGGGCATATCCCGCACAACCAAAGGAAGTACCGGGAACGATCAGAATATTTTTCTTTTTCGCCCGGTCGCAAAATTCAATATCATCATCAATAGGGGTCTTTATAAACAAGTAAAAAGCACCCTGCGGTTTTATGCACTCATAACCGGAGGATAAAAGCCCGTTGTATAACAGTTCACGGTTCCTGTTGTAAGCATCGATATCAACTTTGGCATCCAGGCACCTGGCGATGACATGCTGAAACAGGGAAGGTGCATTTACAAAACCCAATATACGTGTGGCGATATTGGCTGCCGCAATGATATTCTCATAATCAGCCGCTTCATCCGGCACAACCAAATAACCGATCCTTTCTCCCGGCAGCGAAAGCGACTTGCTGAAAGAATAGCCGATGATGGTGTTGCGATAATACTTGGTGAGATAAGGCACTTCGGTATTATCATAAGCCAGTTCACGATAGGGCTCATCTGAAACCAGATAAATATCAGTGGCATATTCCTTTTGCTTTTCCTCCAGGATGGCAGCCAGTGTTTTGATCGTTGCTTCTGAATAAATAACACCGGTAGGATTATTAGGGGAATTCACGATCACTGCTTTGGTTTTAGGGGTAATTTTTTCCCTGAATTCTGAAAGATTGGGCTGGAAATCGACTGTATTGGGAGATACAATCACCAGCTTACCGTCATAGTTCGCGGCATATCCGCGATATTCTCCGAAGAAAGGAGCAAACGTGATCACTTCATCTCCCGGGTTCAGTAAAGTTTTAAAGATAACGTTGATCCCGCCTGCGGCCCCCACGGTCATAATAATATTATCCTGGGAAAAAGCGGTGCCGTATTTATGATTGATAGACGCGGCAATGGCTGCCCGGACAACTTCATAGCCGGAGTTGTTCATATAACCGTGTACGGTCATCGCATCTTCATTATTGATGATCTCAATGATCGCCTCTTTTACTGCTTCAGGCGCCGGTACACTGGGATTGCCCAGGCTGAAATCGAATACGTTTTCGGCACCGTAGATTTGAGCCAATTTTTTACCTTCCTCAAACATAGCACGGATAATGGAACTGCCTTGAACCTGTTCCTTCATCCTTTCCGATATCATAAATATCAAACCTTTCATTATTAAATAGCGGATCCGTAATTCAATCTTAATCGGTCATTAAACAGAATGCAATATGATGAAACGAACGGAACTTCGTCGGTTGCTCTTGACGCCATCAGCTGAAAATTAATATGATGATTACATTAAATGAAGATTCGGGTAAACATGGATCAGAAACAGTAAGCTTCGGCGAAAGGAGAATTGGATCATGATCATTGATGCACACGGACACCTGGGTGATATTTTATACCCAAACGGCGGCAGGCTTATTTACCAGCGGGGGGTCGTGATGGAAAAGCTCTGGGATCCGCAGGGGACCAACGAAGCTCAGCTAAACCGTTCTTTTGGGATGGGTAAACTGATCTACGAGATCACCAACTACTGGGCGACCAAGGGGCAGAGGGCCCGCAACTTTACAGCTACCCTGGAAAACTACCAGCGTTCTCTGGATGAGAATGGGATCGATTACGCGGTCTGTCTGCCGATCGCACCTTATGTGACCTTCGATGACCTGGCCGAAGCAAAGAAACAAGAGCCCAGGATCCTTCCCTTCACCAGCGTCGATTTCACCAGTGATCATGATGTAGCCGCCAAGCTTGCCCAGGATGTGGAAAGGGGCGCATTGGGATTAAAATTACATCCCATCATACAGAATGTTTCCCTGCTTGATCCGCGCACATCTCAATCATTACAAGCATTCGAAAAGCTTCATAAGCCGGTTTTAATTCATACCGGTCCATCAGGTTACTACCTGGGAAAGGAAAAAAGCAAAAATACCCCTGCTTTTGGCAAAGTTGAATATGCGGAAGAAGTAGTAAGAAACTTTCCGGGGATCAACTTTATCATCGGGCATTCGGGACTCTTTTGGGTCAATGAAGTATGCCGCCGTATGGCAAAACTGCCTAATGTGTGGATGGAAACCAGTTTCCAGTCACCGGAAATGGTGCAAAAATTGATCTCCATATTTGGCGCCGAAAAAGTGATTTATGCATCAGACTGGCCTTTTGGCAGCCGCGCCCCGCATATAAAAATCATAAAAATCGCCTGTCGGGGCAATCAGGAACTGGAAGATCAGATCTTTTATAAAAATGCGCAAGAACTCCTGGGGATCCAGCAGTAAAAAATCTCGCCCCAGGAAATCAAAATAGCGGAGGACAGTTGGTGCAGTCCCCCGCTATTTTTGATTGATATTGTTTATTACAGGCTGAGTTCCAGGGCCTGGCGTACTCTTTCCGGAGTCACATTCTTTCTCTCGCCCAGTCTGACCATGTCATGGGCTTTAAGGTGGGCTATTATTTCAGGAATATTATCTGCAGTAAGTCCGAGTTCGCTGAGGGAGGTCTTCATGTGCATAGCTGCGAAAAATTCCCGGGTTTTTTCAATCGCTGCTTCGATCACTGCGTCTTCTTCTCCCTCTTTTAGACCCCAAATACGCTCTGCATATTGCAGCAGCTGCAGCCTTTTGTCATCCTTTAAAGCCTTGAGCATGCCGGGCAGCAACGCTGCTATGGTAGCAGCATGGTCGAAGCCATATAAAGCCGTCAGTTCGTGTCCAACCATATGCGTGGACCAATCCGCAGGGACTCCGGCACAGATCAGGCCGTTTAAGGCCATGGTGGCACACAGCATTATATTGGAGCGCACTTCATAGTTCATTGGTTCGGCTAAAGCCCTGGGACCTTCTTCGATCAAAGTAAGCAGTATGCCTTCAGAAAAACGTTCCTGTACTTTGGCATTGACCGGATAGGTCAAATACTGTTCCAACACATGTATATAAGCATCTACCACTCCGTTGCTGATCTGAGTTGGGGGCAGGGAATAAGTTTTGACCGGGTCCAAAACTGCGAAACGAGGAAAGAAGGAGTTGCTGTAAAAAGAAATTTTGGCATTCATGGACTTGCGGGAAACCACCGCACGATGGTTGGATTCAGAACCAGCGGCCGGTAAAGTGAGGACCACACCTATGGGTAACGATTCTTTAACCACAGTGCCCCGGCTGAAAATAATTTCCCAGGGGTCGCCGTCATATAATGAAGCAGCGGCTATGAATTTCGTTCCGTCAATTACAGAACCTCCTCCTACTGCCAAAAGAAAATCTATCTTGTGGGTTTTTACCAGTTCCACTGCTTTCATCAGCGTTTCATATAAAGGGTTGGGCTCGATACCGCCAAATTCAACCACTTCGTAGCCAGTCAGGGCAGCTTTTACCTCATCGTAAACCCCGTTGCTTTTTATGCTGCCTCCCCCATATGTTATCAGAACTCTTGCATTTCGGGGGATTTCATAAGCAATGTCAGCAATTCTTCCCTGACCGAACATTAATTTAGTCGGGTTGTAAAAATCAAAATTTAACATCTAAGATCCTCCATTTCTTTGACTCAAGTTGCGAATGTTGTTTGAATTGATAAAAATCTACACTGCCAAAAGCTATACGTGTCACCGAAAAGAATACTTTCCTCATTATTATATATTATTATCAGCGTACCGTAAAAATCTTTCCAGTCTTGCCTTTTTGGGCAGCGCTCAGGAACCTGCCATGAGCTGATCAGCGATCTTTTCCAATATCACTCCGGTCGTACCGGTATCAACTTTGATCCTGGCTGCATGGTCCATATAAGTGGGCCCTTTATTGATGATGACCAGATCCTGAGAGAAGGAGTCAAAAGCCCTTACGAATCCTGCCAGAGGGTATACGGTCAGGGACGAGCCGATCACGATCAGCAATTGCGCGGAGAGGATACTCTCCTGTGCATCCATGTAATTTTGAATGTTCTCCCCAAACAATACCACGTCCGGCTTCAGGATGCCGCCGCATTTTTCACAGCGGGGGACCAGTTCTTTGCCGGCCAAAGCATCATGGGCATCATATACAGAACCGCAGTGGTATTTTTGACACACAAACCGGTCAGCAGTGCCATGCACCGGGATCACATTTTTACTGCCGGCTTTTTGATGGAGGTTATCGATATTTTGTGTCACCACTGCATGTACATAACCTCTGGCTTCCAGATCAGCCAGAACGTAATGCGCCTTGCTGGGTTCCACCTCGGCCAGGGTGAAGTGCTCCCGGTAAAATTCATAGAATACGTCCGGGTGCTGGCGGAAGGTATCTATATTAATGATCCGCATCACTTTGTCTTCGCCGAGCCTGCGGTAAATACCATTTTCTCCCCGAAAATCCGGTATGCCGGCTTCAGTGCTGATTCCTGCGCCAGTGACAACCACGGTTTTTTTGGAACTCGTCATTAAACCGGCGATTTGCTTGATTTTATTTTCCATCTGCATTACCTCCCCAAACCAGGTTTAGCTTATTTTAATCCAGCGACGGCGGTCGGCCTGGTCTATAACGATCCCGCTGATAAAGGCAACCGCCGGATTGACTGCAATGGTTAACACTGCCACGATGAGCAGCATAAAACGGTCATTTTTAACAGCAAAGTTGCGAGTGGACATAGCCAGGTCGATGCCGCTGTAAAAAAGCAGGCAGCCCAGCACCGCCTCCGGGATCAGTCTTAACACAACCAGTGCGTCATCCCCCAGCAGCAGACCGAATAGCAGCAGGATGATCCCGATCATATAGATCGCTTTGGGAGTCCGTGCTCCGTAACGATGATGGGCAACCACACCGCCGCTGCCGTGGCACATCATATATCCGCCTAAAGGGGCTATCAGAAGATTAGCGCCGCCCATCGTCAGGCAGAGGTTTTTTTCAGACAATTTTTCATGTTTGGCCGGATACAGATCCCGGGAAATGAGACTGGTAACCAATACCGCATTGGTCAAAGTTAATGGCAGCTGAGGCAGGACCACCATCAAGGTGCCACGTTTAAAATCACTTAAAGCAGGTATAACAACTTCCGGTAGATGCAAGCCAATCGAAAGGGAGGGCAGCCCGTCCCCGTAATAAAGGAGGGATACGGCGGTACCCAAAAATAATACTGCCAGGGCAGCAATGTTTTGATATCGAAACAGAAGCACCAGCATCATCAATAAAGTCAGGATTCCCAGCCAAGGCTCGCCAGCCACCATCTTAATTCCCAGAATAGCAAGGGAGATCCCCAAGCCTACCTGTATCCCGCCGGTCACTGAATCAGGCGTCAAGCGGGCGATCCAGTTGATGAGACCGCTTAGGCCGATGATCAGCAAGACAGCACCGATCACGATTCCGGCCGCGGCGATTTCTCCCACGGTCAGGTCCTGGACCAGGATCGCTGCGGTGGCGGCCTTCATTGGCTGTACTGCCATCGGGATTCCGTAGAACCAGCCACTGAATAAATAAAAGAGTCCAAAGCCCATAAAGACTGACGTGGAACTCAGACCGGCAACCGTTATCACTGCTAAAAGATGGGGGAGCAGTGTGCCCAGATCGCCCATGGAACCTGATAATTCCTGTATTATTCCGGGCTTTGCAGCTTCTGCTTTTTCCTTGTTCATTGATGCAACCTTCCTTATATCATTTCTTATAGTTCTCCATAAACCAGCCCGTTTCCTGCTCAATCAGTCATGCCTGCTGCTGTACTGAGAGAAAATGAGGCATAAACAAAAATTCTGTTCTAATTAAAAATATAGTAGTATACTATTAGCATTGACTCTCCGGTCAGTCGACCAGACCCGAAAAATATAATCATTGAAATCAGGTGAATTTTTTATATGGACAGTTCTGATTTTATGGGGAAACAGAGCATAGGCCGCTTGCTGTGGATGTTTTCTCTGCCTGCTATTGCCGGTATGGTGGTAAATGCTTTTTATAATATCGTTGCCCGAATCTTTGTTGGCCGTGGGATTGGGTCCCTGGCCCTGGCGGCAACAGCTGTTGCCTTGCCGGTCATGACCATTTTAATGGCATTATCCATCCTGATCGGGGTGGGTGCTACAGCATTGATTTCTATCCGCCTGGGTGAACAGAAGAAAGCCGAAGCCGAAGTGGTTGCTGGGAATGCAATGACATTGCTGGTTTTGTTACCAGCCATATTCTCCATAATTTATCTGATTTTTGCCCAGCCAATATTGACCGCTTTAGGTTCCAGTGCTGAAGTATATCCATATGCCCGCGATTATATCACCATCATCATGTTAGGAGCTCCCATTATTTCTTTTGCCATGGGGGCCAACAACTTCATCAGGGCAGAAGGCAATCCCCGCATGTCAATGTATACTCAATTTTTAGGCGCCATTATCAATATCATCTTAAACTATGTGTTCATTTTTATATTTGGCTGGGGCATAAAAGGTTCGGCACTGGCCTCCGTCATTGCCCAAACAGCAGCCGCTCTCTGGGTGTTGAGCTACTTTTTGTCCGGACGCAATGTGGTCAAAATATATGTAAAAAATTTGATACCACAAATGCCTGTGATATTTGCCATCATGGCGATTGGTTTTGCGCCTTTCGCGATGCAGCTGGCTACCAGTATACAGCAGGTGATTTTAAACCATGCTTTGATGAGCTACGGCGGAGATTTAGCGTTATCAGCAATCGGCATTATGATGAGTCTGGGGATGATATTCTTTATGCCTATTCTGGGTATAAATCAGGGAGCCCAGCCCCTCATTGGTTATAACTATGGTGCCAAACAATATGACCGGGTGATCGAAGCCTGGAAAAAGGCAGTGTTCGTAGCTACATGCATTGCCATAGCAGGATTTATCATCATTCGCCTATTCGCAGTTCCTCTGGCGGCTTTATTCAGTAAAGGAGATATAGCCTTGACCAATCTGACCTCTCATGCCATGCTGATATATTTTACCGCCTTTCCCATTGTTGGTTTTCAGGTCATAGGGGCGACTTATTTTCAGTCGGTAGGAAAACCGGTACAAGCGGCGATCTTAAGTTTGTCCCGCCAGGTGCTGCTGTTCATTCCATTATTGCTGATCCTGCCTAAATATTGGGGAATAGAAGGAATCTGGAGGACGGCGCCCATAGCAGACTGTCTGGCAGTATTACTGACTGCGTCTTTTGTATTTATTGAGTTGAAAAAATTAAAAGCCAAGGCCGCAGGAGAGTTGTCGGAGGATGCTCCGGGGAAAGCATAAAGCAATTGCATCTAAGCTAGGCCAAAGCCTGCGGACAGCAGACCGGAAAAAGCGTTATAAATCAAGGACAAGGCAATCCAAAGCCCCGCCATCGGGATTAAAACGGTATGCGAACCATTTCCTTAAGAAGGTTCGCCCCGTATTCCTGATCGGAGGGGCTTCATTTTCTGATATCTATTATTCTTTTTTTTGCTTAGCTTAATTCGTTATCGTCATCATCCGCTTTGGCATTGCGAAAATTCTTTATGGCTTTTCCCATGGATTCCGCGACTTTGGGCAGTTTGCCAGGCCCCATAATAATGAGGACAATGATGAGGATAAAGCCGAGTTCCCAGGGGCCAAAGTTACCGATCAATCCAAACATGGTTAATCCCTCCTTTTAACCAGAATAGCACATCTATAAAGTCTTTTTGCCAACCTGTCTAAGCATAACTATGCAGTCCCGGCAGCAGATAGTTGACACCAAAGAAAGTAAACAACACCAATAAAAAGCCGATTATTACCAGGATGCGTGCATTATTGCCTCTCCAGCCTCTCTGCCGGTGCAAGTGCAAATAAATAGCATAGATGATCCAGGTAACCAACGCCCAGGTTTCCTTGGGATCCCAGGTCCAATAACTGCCCCACACCTGTTCAGCCCAGATGGCTCCCAACACGATCGATAATGATAACATGGCAAAACCAGCGCTTACGATTTTATAAATGGCAGAGTCATCTGTTGATATTGCATTACGCAATTGTATTATAGCAAGTCCCGCTGCTAAAGTAAAAGCACTGTAAGCAATGATGGCAGTAATAACATGCACCGTCAGCCAGGGGCTTTTTAAGGCCGGCATCAGCGGTGTTGTCTCACCGATCTGCTGCGGCATCAGTACGATGATCGCAGTGATCAGGAGGGTACCCATCAGCATTACTACGCCGCCGGCTTTTTTGTTTTCACTGAGTATTTCATAAAGCAGATACATCAAAACAGTAATAAAGGTGAAGCTCAGTAAAAATTCATAGCCATTGGAAAGAGGCAGCCTGCCGCTAAGGGATACCCGGTTCACCAGGGCTATTAAATTAGCGGCCAAACCAATGGATGCCAGCCAGAAGGAAACTTTACCCAGCCACCGTTGGCCGCCGCTGATAAAATAACCGGCTGCCGCAGCCGCATATAGAACCAATACGATATCGATCATCAGGTGTTCAGTTGTCATGAACGGACGACACCTCCTTTTTTCTGGACGAAGGACCGAATAATACCATACATACTCCCAGCATCAGCAGCAACCCGCCGGTGGTCACCAGAGGCAGACCCGGATCGGTTTTTACCGTTAACACAGTATAGGGACGAACCTGCTTAAATTCAATGGAAACATTTTCATCGATGCTGATCGGTTCGCCAAAAGGGGCCGCCCCTACACCAAGCAGCTCGGTTCCTTCATATACTGAATAAACCACCCGTGGATTTACCGGTTCCATGGATTTGGTCTCAAGGCCAATCTCCGGGTCAAAATGGGGAATATATTTAAATACTTTTACTGTTCTGGAGGTATCAGCAAATTGTATAAAATCTCCGTCCTGAGCCAGAACCGTTTTTGGAGCCGCGTCACCATCCTGAACCACAACGTCAGTTAAGTAACCGTAACTGCTTTGATAAGCCTTTACACCTTTATAGACCAGGGGGTGATTCACACTGACGGTTTTTGCAAGGGCCGTTTTTCCTGCTTCCAGTACTTCCATTTCAGAATAGTATTGGGACGGAGAACCATCTGCATTGAATTCTATGGAAAATGTATGGAGTTTCAGCGAAAAGCTGTTATCAACCGGAATAACTTTATTAATTTCAACGGTATCACCCTCCAGAATACTCAACTGTACACTATGGCCAAGGTAGGAATAGAGTCCGGCACCAATAAGGATCAGGACGATACCGGCATGCAGCATCAAAAGGCCGGCGCTCCTGAATAATATCTTCCAGTTCTTGCTGATTTTTGCCCGATGGCGGAAAAATCTTGTGCTGGTATTGATGGTACACAGTGCCATGTTAATAAAGAGGAAAAGTAACAAAAGGCGAAAAGGCCAGGCCTGGAAGAAATTATCCGGCCATAAGCTGGAACCAACGGCTGATGCCAGGCCTATCAAAGCCAACAGCACCAGTCCGGTGGTCATAGAAGATACGAATTTATAGAAATGCATTAACATATCTCCGGTTCGATTTAAATATTAAACGTCCCAGCTTTCATCCAGATCGTCATACCATTTCCAGAGATGACAATCTGCGCACATAGGCCTTGATTTTTCATGCATCTGGTGGCAAAGGTTGCAATCCTGCTGGCCATTATGAGAATCATGAGGGTTGGAATCTTCAAATTTTGTAGCCGCCATTATTTCGTCCCAGCTCATGCCTTCGCCTTCTTCAGAGTGGCAGTCCAGACACATGGCACGATCTCCCGGAGGTCCTTCCAAAGGCATGTAATAATTACCGGTAATGAAATTGATCCCTTCCATAGCTTTTTCAGGGATGGTCCGATGATGACAGTCCAAACACTCTATGTCTTCCTGAGCGTGTTTGTTATCTAAAAGAGCACCTTCGCTCCAGGAGACATAATAAGGTTTAATGATATGACAAGTCGCGCAAAAAGAAGGATTTTCACTGGCCTTAAGTAAAGCACCGGCAGTTACCCCGCCTACCACAATTGCTATACCGAGTACAATAAGGATCACCCTTTTATTAAGATACTTTTTCCGAAAGCTTTTGCTCTCCCCGCCATTGTTTTTCATAAAAACCTCCTTGAAAATCATATTTTAGTGTTTGTTGACAGCAGGAATTTTATTAATTTTCAGCTGGTCACAATTGCCCTTAATGAAGGTTTATTTTTTTATATTATAGACATAAACCGAGCAATTTGTCTTTAGAGCATTATACAGTATTTGTCTGCCCTTTTTGGATATATTTTCTCAGGGTATGAGCATTTGGGCTAATAAATTTGGAATTTATCACAGTTTTTTCAGTCAAGCTTCGTAATAATTAACGATGCAAAAAGAAAAATTTATTGGTATACTAAATGCAAACAATTTCTCAAATAGATGATAAAAAAACAGGTTTATGTCGAGTTATTGAACCTCAGTTTTGTTAACAGCAGAAAAACTACTCACAATTGCCAAACTTTTATTAAAGAGACAAAACAGAAAGGGGAGAGACTATGAGTAACGAGGAGAAATTAAACGGAGTATCAAGGAGGACATTCATCAAAGGAGCGGCAGTAAGTACTGTAGCCCTTGGTTCAGCTGGAGCCATAATCGGCTGCAGTCCCAAGGAAAAAGAACCCGCACCTGTCGATGGAGAACAACCCGCAGCAGATTCTACCCCCAGCTTTTTAAAAGCCCCGGAACCGATCAAAGATGCTGACATCAAAGAAACAATAACTGCAGATGTAATCGTTATCGGCGGCGGGATGTCAGGATTATGCGCTGCCATGTCGGCAGCAGAGGAAGGTGCAAAAGTCATTTTGCTGGAAAAAACAGACAGAGTACATTTCCGCGGTAATGACTATGGCGCCATCGGCTCCAAAATGCAAAAACAGATCAACAACGAAATCAATAAGATGGAAGCAGTCGAGGAAATCATGCGTTATAATGCCTACAAAGGCGATCAAAGAGTGGTTGCCCTATGGGCGGAAAACAGCGGTATGGTAGCTGACTGGATCATGGCCAAGGCGGAAGGTTATGGCTGCAAGCCCAAACCGGTACCCCTGGATGAAACGGTAACTCCCGGAACGGTCATCAAAGGGTTCCCGACATTAAGCTTCAGAATGGATCCCAGTGAAGCGGCTATCAATGATGCACCTCAAGGAACCGACCCCTGGACAGCATCCATGCGTTATACCCTCAAGCAGGGATGTATTGATGCCGGAGTGGATCTTCGCTTCAACAGCCCTGCGGTCCAGTTGGTAAGAGAAGACAACAATAAAGGCCGGGTAACAGCAGTGATCGCCGGTGAAGAAGGCGATTATAAGAAATATGTCGGAACCAAAGGGATCATCCTTTGCTCCGGAGACTATAATGCTGATAAGGAAATGCGGGAATACTATATCCCCTCCACCAAATATATCCATGCCAATATGTACGAAATGGTAGACGGGTCTCAAAATACCGGTGACGGGCAAAAGATGGGCATGTGGATCGGTGCAGCCATAGATGAATTCCCCCATGCACCCATGTATTTTGACTTTGCCGTACCAGGCGCTCCCATTCTGGCAGATGCCTTGATGCGCCAGCCCTGGCTGAGTGTCAATGAGAGAGGATTGCGTTACGAAAACGAAGAACTGCCCTACGCTTATTTGTCCAATGCACAGCGCCAGCAGCCCGGCAATGCCCGTTGGACAGTCTGGGATGCCAAGTGGCCGGAAGAAGCGCCATCCTTCAAGATCGTTGCTTGTAAGGACATGCGTACCAACTTCCACAATCCTGATAATGTAAAAGCCTACATCGAGAAAGGCTATATCAAGAGTGCTGAAACCCTGGAAGAACTGGCTGACAAGATGGGCGTTCCCAAAGAGAACTTCTTAAAAACCGTTGAACGTTACAATGAACTGGCCAGAAAAGGTGTTGACGAAGATTACGGCAAACGGGCCGACTGCCTGACCACAATCGAAAAACCGACCTTCTATGCAGCACCCCTGGGAACTGCACTGCTGGTAACCCTGGGCGGACTGAAAATCAATACTGATCTGCAGGTATTGGATGAAGAACTGAATCCCATTCCAGGTTTATACGCAGCCGGCAATGCTTCCGGAAGTTATTATGCCAATGATTATTGCGTAAATCTTCCCGGCAACAGCCATGGACGTGCCTATACCTTTGGATACCTGGCCGGTAAGAGCATAGTTAAAAACGGATAAAGAATTGGTAACGTAATTTTATTACGTGAGAAGACGGCAGCAAAATAAGAAGCAATATAAAAAACAGGATAAGCAGCAGCGAAAAAACAGGGGAGTATCAGCTCCCCTGTTTTATTTTGAGATCATATTCTTTTATTTTGCGGTAAAGGGTAGAGCGGCTCATCTTCAGCGACGCAGCAGCTTCAGATATATTATTCCTGTATTGCTGAAGTGCCTCGGCAATAAAGATTTTTTCCACTTCTTTCATGGAAAGATTGTCCTTTTCGCTTACATGTCTGGCCCTTTTAGGAATAGCCGGCTGCATTTCTTCCGGCAAATGTTCCGGCTCAATAATGCCATTGCTGCTGATATTTAAGGCATAAAGCATGGCATTTTCAAGCTGCCTTACATTACCTGGCCAGTCATAGCTCAGCAGGGTGATCATAGTTAAATCACTGATTATGGGCACTTCCATTTTTTGTTGTTCTGCAATGGTGCGCAGGAAATGGTTTGCCAGTAAAATGATATCCTGACCTCGCTCCCTGAGCGGGGGAATATTGATTTGCAATACTTTTAACCGGTACAACAGGTCGGTGCGAAATTTATCTTTCGCCACCAGTTCAGCCAGATTCCGATTGGTAGCAGTGATCAGCCGGAAATCCACCGGCACATATTGACTGGCCCCTACCCGCATAACTCTTTTTTCATCCAGGACCCGGAGCAATACTGGCTGCAGATCCAGAGGCATGTCACCGATTTCATCCAGGAAAAGCGTTCCCCCGTCAGCCAATTCGATTTTGCCTGGTCTTCCTTGTTTTTCAGCTCCGGTAAAGGAACCCCCCTCATATCCGAACAACTCACTTTCGATCAGGGCACTGGGAATCGCAGCACAGTTTACTGCCACAAAGGGTCCTTTGGGCCTGCTTTTATTATGGATAGCCTGGGCAAACATTTCTTTGCCGGTGCCGCTTTCACCCTGTAATAAAACATTGGCATCCAGGTAGGAGAATTTTTCTGCCATTCTGACAGCATTGAGCAGTTCAGGTGATTTGCCGACGATATGAGTAAAAGTATACTGGATTGGATGAATTTTCGGTTGTCTGCGGGAACGTTCCGCTTTCTTAAAGGTTACGATACAGCCTGTATTCGCTCCTGCCGCCTCAATGATCGGCTGCACAGAACGTATATTGATACGCTGGTTCCAACGTTCCAGGTGGATCACCCTGTCAGAAACCGGCTTGCCGTCATGCAAAACTGCTTCAATAAATGAATGTTTGCCCAGGACTGTTTCATACGGCATTCCTATGAAGTCATGTTCAAGCAGGCTGCCGAAATAATTACAGGCCGTTGCATTGGCATTGGTCACAATACCGCTGGTGTTGATGGTAAAAACTCCGTCTTCAGATGATTCCATGGCCACACTTAGCAGTCTGCTGTTGAGCAGTAACTGGAACTCTTTTTCCATCGCCCAGGCCATGGACACCACCAGACCCAGGGAATGTGCATTCTGCTGATGAAAGCTGGGGCTGACGATGGACAAGGTTCCGGCCAGATTCTTATTTCCATCAAATATGGGTGCTGCTGAACAAAAAATATCATCATATTTTTCACAATAGTGTTCCGGTCCGCAAATTTGCATAGGGATACCATGGATCAGACATATAGCATGGGCACAGGTCCCAACCGTTTCTTCATTCCATATGGAACCGGCCGTCAGCTTGAACCTGCGATTCTGCGCTTCCAGCTTCTGACTGCCCTCTATAACTTTTAACATGGTGCCTTTTTCATCGCTGAGCAAAATGATGCATTGTGAATCACCCAGCATGCTTTCCAACTGTTGGATAAAAGGCTCCGAAGCTTTAAGGAGCACGGCTTTCTCCTGACAGCGCAGATCAAGCGCATCCTTGTCCAGGGTCGGAGCAAAGTTATAATCAAAAACGTTCAGTCCATAATTATAGGATCTGATCCAGGAATCGACGATCTCCGGCCTGAGCAGCTTCATTTTCTCCGGATCGATCCGTTCGTTGACCACATCCATTTTCAATTCTTTAATTTTCCGTATCAGATCGATATCATCCGGTTCCAGTGTATTAACCAGGATGCTGCGGTTTCTTATCATAGGGCTGAGTGCATTTTCAAGCTTCATTTTTTAACCTCCCGGAAAGTAACGCTAACAATATCAACTGATTCTCATATTAACACAAAAGTCGCAGAACCGGTTTGATAAAAATGTTCCATTTTGAGAATAGGCTGGCTGCTTTTCTACAAGTGAAAGCCTATAAATGATGGTTTTTGGTTTGAAACTGATACTGGCATACAATTTGCTTATGTAAATAAGCACAAGTAAAATTTCCAGGAAGGTGTGCAGGATGATAGCAACAGTAAAAAACACTGACCAATTGATCGAGGGAGTACTGGATCAGGGATTGTCTTTTATCGGTGATTACCTGCAAAAGAGGCTGTATTTACCCGTTCTGATCACAGATCATAATGGTTTGATCTATTTCCCGGTAACCAGTGACCCGGAGGCAGGAAATGGCGAAATATTTATAGACATACCCGCCGGTTGGGAAAACGAGGAATTCTATTATTGTCAGTTGAACTGTACCCTTTATTATCGTATCCCAGCAAATCCCGGTCACGCATATGTGGCGGCGGAAAAGGTATCTGCAGACCGGATCCCTGAATTAATTGATGTTATAAGGGATTGTAAACTGGCAGTTAAATGTTATTTCTCAAAAATCAACAATGGCAATGAATATTTCGAAAAGGAATTGACTGATTATCTTTTCTCCCGTAGTCATGCCAACCTGCGGGATATCATGCATGGAATGAATAATGAATTGGATATCAAGCGCCCCTGTTATGTAATGATGGTGCAGGTGGAAGCAGTCAGACAAAAGATCGAAGCCCGCGCCATACGTTCATATATAAATGAATATATGAGAAGGGAAAAACTCAGAGCCATTACTTTATACCGGGAGAATCAGGTGGCGGTTATCGTTCCGGTCAATGATAACATAGAAGCGGCAGAAGCTGTTCAAATAGAGCATACCGTTGATCTGAAAAAACTTCAGGAGTCTTTAAGCCATTGTTTTAAAATGACTGTTTCCATTGGCGCCGGTCAAATAAAACCTTTCGAAAATATCGACAAAAGTTTTGATCAGGCCCGGATCACAATTATTCTGAACCACTTGATGGGCAAAAGTAATTTTATCTGCAAATTTTCTGAGCTGGGTGTTTACCGCGCAGTATTTTCCCAGGATTTAAAAACCACCCGGGAATATTGCGATGATATTTTAAGTAAATTAATTGAACATGATTGTAAAAGTGAAGGAGAATTGCTGCCCACATTAAGAAAACTGCTTGATACCTGCGGAAATATCAAAGCCACAGCTGACAGTCTTTTTATACATGTGAACACGCTTTATTACCGGATCAACAAAATTGAACAAATACTGGAGGCCGATCTGTCTAAAATGGATACCAGAGTGGACCTTCATACCGCGATTAAAGTTTACGATACGCTGCAAATACTTGACGGAGCAGCCAATGCTGCTCCGTCAGTAGAATCGCCCGTTTATGCCTTACATGCTTAAAAGTATTAAAACTATATCTCTTTAGCCGTACGCAGGTATTCAACCATATGGGGCATAAAATAAGGAATGATTTCTTTTAACATTTTGGGCATCAACACATCCATGGTCTTAGGCATCAGATCCGGCATCTGTTCTGACAGATAGTCAGGCATGGTGATGGCCGCCCCTACCTTTTCCAGCATTTTGGGCATCACTTTGGGCATGATATCCGGCATCAGTTTGGGGAAGAGGGCCGGCATCATGGTGCTCATCATGGATATCATAGGCTCTTTTACGGAGGCGGGGGATTTTACCACCATCCGCATCATACTGCGATACACATCCGGCATGGCATTGATCAGATCAGGGATCATATCCGCCATCAGATCCGCCATGCCCCAGGGGGTCATCAAACGGATCATCTGCTCAAAGACGCCCCATTTTTCATCAATCACTGCATTGGAATCCGGAATGTTATAACCGAAGGATTCCGCTGCCAGGGTCGACAGATCCCGTATTTCAATGGGGAAGCTGCCCAGATCCCGTGAACGTTTGAGCTGCACCCGGCAGCAGGGACAAGCGGTGATCAGGGTATCAGCACCGGTATCAATGGCTTCCTGGATCCTTTTGGCACCGATGGTTTCTGCCACATCGGGATCAGCCACCAGGGTGAGTACAGCTCCACAGCAATGAGCCTCTTCTTTGTTGAAACGCATTTCCCGGAAATTACTGCCGGGGATGGCTTCAATCAAGGTCCGGGGGCCTTCATAGCGGACCCCCGCCCGGCCCATATGACAGGGATCATGATACGTTACTTTGCGCCCAATATCACCCGGTAGTTTAAACTCGCCTTTTTCGATCAGCTCACCTAACACATCGGCATAATGCATAGCGTGGCATGGATAATCAATGCCTCTTTCTTCTGCCCAGTGCCGGTAGTATATTTCCCACACCAGCCAGCAGGCAGGGCAGGTAGTAATGATTTTTGTGGCCCCGGTTTTTTTCATATTCTCGATATTTTTTGCCGCAGTTTCATCGAATACTTCCCAGCGTCCGGAAACCAGCATCGGGATTCCGCAGCATTGTTCTTCTTTACCTATATAACTGTAATTTATTCCGGCTTCTTTCAGCAGCAAAGCGGTGGACTGGGCCACGTCCTGTTCGACGAAGGAGGAGGTACAGCCCGGGAAGAAAACATAATCAGACTTATCACTGACGTATTCCCTGATTTCATCAGTCATCCAGCCATCCCGGTCTTTGGCGTAACTTCCCCAGATATTGCCCTGCTGGCGCATGGTGTTGACCATGATCTCAAAGGGCGGGAAAGTATGAAAGCCCCTTTTATCGATCAATTCGCCTCGTAAAGTCAGCCAGGAGGATTCATTGGGCAAATCCAGCTGGCAGGTATGGTTACACATCTCACAGGTGGTACAGGACATAAAGTTGTTGACCGCCTTCTGATCCCATTCTTCTTCGCCTTCCAGAACCATCTTTAAATAGGTCCATTTCCCCCGGGGTGATTGAGATTCCCAGCCCCGGCCATAATACTGGTCACATTGGTCTACGCAATAACCGCACTGGGAACAGGCATAAGCATACCAGGCGATATCTCCGGGGATCCCTTTACGGGCTTTGAAAACTTCCCCGGCTTCTTTGCCCTTGGCCCAATTTCCGAATACCCTGATCAATGGTTCAAAAGCATTGGCCATTTTCAGCGCGCTGGAAACCATGGTCTTATCTAAAACCTTACCCGGATTCATCAATCCGTCCGGGTCCATATCCGCTTTGAACCGGCGTAATTCTTCCACCCGCTCTTTCCCCAGTACTTCTTCCGCCATACTGGTGAAATACAGAGCCGTGGCATAGGGACGACCGCCGTACTTTTGTGCAGTTTTCAGCACCGTCAGTGATAAACCGAAAGCCAGGTTGAAGTTGAACTTCCTCTCATCGTGGGGGATAAAGCCCAGCAGCACAAATTCCTTGCGGTCCGTTGCAAAACCTTCCAGAATAAATGGATGTTTGATCTCGCTGTCGATCTCCCGGATGACCTCAGCCAGTTTTTCCAGAGGCACCACCACTTCGCTGGGGATTAAAGAAGGGGCGATACGTTTGGCCCGCATCGGTTCAAAACGGGCATCCCATTCATGCCGGGCAATTTCCTCTGATAAAATTTCGCCATTAAATAAAGCAGCCAGTTCCTGTACATCGTTCATAATCTGGTCGCAGCGGTCAGCGGTGCAGGATAAAATGGCAATAAATTTTTCAGGCAGGATCACCTTGTGCTCATCTTCCACCGGATGACCATGGTGCAGATGCGGGGGGAGCTTATTTTTCATTTTGGCTGCTTCCGGGTTGATGAAGCTTACCGACCAGAGCCTGACTTTTCTCTGATAGAGTCCTTCCATGAAATCAGTCATATTATCTACTGTATCAAAAGCGATTGCATTGATGTGCATGGGTTTTAAATCTTTGACCCGGATGACCACCTGACTGATCAGACCGGTGATCCCGTTCACCTCGCTCACCAGGTTCAGTTCTGTTCCTTTTAACTCACGTATATTCCCATCAGGCAGAACCACCCGTGCGGACAGAACATTATCAGCAAAATAACCGTACTCATAGCTGCCAATACCTGCTCCGCCCTGGGCCAGCCAGCCGCCCACCGTGGAAGCAGGAAAACTGGTGGGGTAGAGAGCCAGGGTCAAATTTTGCTGATTCAGGTGATATTCAAGTTCTTTCCAAACTACGCCGGGTTCTACCACAGCGGTCAAATTCTCCCCGTCAATGGCGTTGATTTTGTTCATGCGGTTGAACTCCACCACCAAACCGCCTTCAACCGGCAAAACGCCCCCATAACCGGAAGTCGCCTTGCCCCGGGGAGTGAGGTTTATTTTTTTCTGCCTGGCCAGCTTCACCAGTTCAACCAGTTCTTCCTCCGATACCGGCTGAACGATGCCGTCAGGCACCGGGTCCCCCGCCAGCGGTTTGATCATCGAAGGCATGGTCCCCATGTCATGAGCATATATTTTCCGTTCAAGGGAGTCGAAGCTAACCCGGTTACCATAATGAGACTGTAATTCTTGTATTACAGCTTGATCAATTTTCCCCATTATTTTCTCCTCCTCGTTTCTTTTCGTCAGAACAGTTTAATATAAGTTCATATTAACACGGTAAACAGCTTTTGTATACCCCCTACCCGTATAACGATGCCGATGGCAAAACAAGGTTTATCATACCGGTGAGGCCCCAAAGAAAGCAAAATAATTTTTATTTAAAGGTGAAAGTAATCTGACGGAATCAACTATAATTAGATATATATGGCAGGGGAGGGAAACATGATTTGCCGGCGGTAACAATTGATAATCTGCGTAAAGTCTACCGGGTGGGAGAAGAGAAAGTAGTAGCGCTGGATAACATTTCGATGGTGATGGAATATGGCGAAATTACCTGTATACTTGGGACTTCGGGTTCCGGTAAAACCACTCTGTTAAACATGATCGCCGGATTGGAAAAGCCTACCCGGGGTACCATCGACCTCTTCGGGAAGAACATTGTAAAACTGAACGAACGGCAGTTGGCCAGGTTCAGACAGCGTTACGTAGGCTTTATTTTTCAATCCTATAATTTACTGCCTTCACTTACGGCCCTGGAAAACGTTGCACTCCCCTTGATCTTTCGCGGAGTAGAAAGAAAACAGCGGGAAAAGATGGCACTTAAAATGCTGAATGCGGTAGGCCTGAAAAAGCATGCCCTGCACAGGCCCACCCAGTTGAGCGGCGGTCAGCAGCAGCGGGTCGGTATTGCTCGGGCTTTCGTTATTAAACCCAGGATCGTATTTGCAGATGAGCCCACCGGTAATCTGGATTCCCGAACCACCTCGGAAGTGATGGACCTGATGCTGAAGATTACCAGGGAAAATGGACAGAATCTGGTCCTGGTCACTCATGATGCGAATATTGCCAGCTATGCTGACCGGATCGTAAATATTTTTGACGGCAATATTGAAGGATCACAATTGATAAAGGGGAGTTAGACAAAAATGAAAAGAAAAGGATTTACCCTGATACTTACGATTTTATTTATTTTTAACCTGCTGGGCATAGCGGCTGCCGAATCGGCTGACCCCTGGGAAGTCCCGGATGAAAACCCCCGTATTATTATTGGCAAGGATGCCAAGATGCCGGTTTTTAATGCGGGTGAAAAAATTAAGCTTAAAATACCGGTTGAAAATACCAGCCGAACAGATGCTACAGACATCAGTGTTTCCTTGTCGGCTGCGGACGCCGGTGGCTTCCCCTTTTTGGTCGATGAAATGAGTATAACCCAATATGCCAGTCGTTTAACCGCCAAATCCCGCAATATTTACATTTTTGATTTAACCGTTCCGCGCACCGTAAAGCCAAAGATCTATACCATCGATGTAACGGTGAATTACAATACTTACTATGGGTACAGCGGCAGTATCAGCGATACCATCAATGTAAAAATTGAGAACAGCAGCAAGCAGCCTAATATTTCGGTTATGGGAGTTGAAATGGCCCAGGACCGGCTGCCTTCGGGAGATAGCAGTTCTGTTAAGATCAATATAAAAAATGACAGCGACATCGTGCTCAAAAATATCGAGCTCAAGCTGGACGGATTTGACGCCAATACCATCAATCTGGATAAATGGCCGGCGATCCAGCACATTGGGCAATTAAGCCCTGGCCGGACAGCAGGAGCAGAGTACCGCCTATATACTGATGCCAAACTGGAAAAGGGAATATATCCGCTTAATCTGGCTATCAAATATCAGGATGAATACGGCCAGGAATACACCCAGGAAAACACCGTATATCTGCCCGTATCGGGGAAGGCAGGCGGAGATGATGAATATACCCCCCGGCTTATCGTGGATGACTATTCTTATCCCGGTGAATATGTGCAGCCGGGACTGGCTTTTCCATTAAATATTTCTTTTTACAATACCAGCGCTGCTGAAGAAATCGGCAACATCAAAGTAAGCATCAATTCTGACGGAGATGTATTCTCACCGGTAGGCAGCAGCAATTCCTTTTTCATAGACAAAATGGCAGCCGGTGCGCGTCTGGAGAAAAATCTGACTTTAAAACCCAAAACCGATGCGGATAACGGTAACTACAATATCAGTGTCGACCTGCAGTACCAGGATAGCAAGGGAACTCAATATAATGAAAAAGAACTGATCAGCATCCCGGTCAACCAGAACATCAGACTGGTGGTCACCGATGTACAGACCCCGACCGAAGCATTTGTGGGGACCCCCACCGCTGTTTCCATTGATTTCTATAATACCGGCAGAAGTGTGATCCGCAACATTATCGTCACCACCGAAGGCGACTTTGAGATCCAGGACGGCAGTTCCTATTTGGGAAATCTGGAAGCCGGCAAAGAGAATTATTTTGATGTAACGATCATCCCCCGCAATGAAGGGATAGCAGAAGGAAAGATCATACTGCAATATGAAGACAATATCGGCCAGCCTTTTATGGTGGAAAAGACCTTTCAGATCAATGCTGTAACCCAGCCGCCCTTTGAAGGTCCCGGTATGATGCCGGAGGAAATGCCGGCGGAAAAATCCTTTAACAAATGGTTTATTGCAGCCGGAGGAATATTACTGCTGGCTGTCATAGCGGTAGTGGTCATCAGGCGCCGCCGCCGCCGTTTAAGTGAGGAACTGGAATTAGATGAATAGAATTGACTTATTCCGCATGAGCGGGCAAAACCTGCTGCGGCGCAAAACCAGAAGTATCCTGACCATAGTAGGAGTGATGATCGGCACGGCTTCTATCGTCATTATGTTGTCATTAGGGCTTGCCATGGATAAGCAGTTTCAGGAGCAGATCTCCCAGATGGGCAGTTTAAATATCATCGACGTACAACCCGCTTATTATGGGATGGAAAAGCCGGGCGCCAATACGCAAAATGTTTTGTTAAATGATCAAGCCGTAGCCCAGTTCGAAAAAATTGCCGGAGTAAAGGCAGTCATGCCGCAAAAGATCAGCTATTACAAAGTGGTGGCGGGTAAAATGGTCGGGAATGTAGGCGTAATTGGTGTAAAGCCGGAAAACCTGGAAGCCTTTGATTTTGAGATCGAGGAAGGACGCCTGCTTTTAGACGGTGACAAAGAAGCCATTATTTTCGGCTCCCAGATCGTTTACAATTTTTATAACCCGCGCCTCAGCAACAGCGGTTACTATGGACCGATGGGTGATACACCTCCGCAAGTAGACCTGATCAGTGACAAGCTTTTACTTACCGCCAACATGTCCTATGGAGAGAGGATACCCGGCGGCACAGATCCTGACTATAAAGAGCCCAAACTCCATGAAATAAAAGGAGTTGGAATCCTCAAGCAAAGCAATAACGAACAGGATTATAATGCCTATATGAATATTGCTTATCTGGAAAAGATCATCGCCGAAGACCGCAAAAACGAACGCGCCAACAGCAGTGAACGTCCCATTAATGAAAACAATCAGAATCAATACGATTCGATCAAAGTCAAATGTGAAAACATCGAAGTGGTTGCGGCTGTACTGCAAAAAATTAAAGATCTGGGATACACGGCCTATAGCTTGACCGACATATTGGAATCGATGAAAAAGACCTCCCGCACCATCCAGGCTGTTTTAGGCGGCATCGGGGCGGTCAGCCTTTTGGTGGCAGCCATCGGCATAACCAATACCATGATCATGAGCATTTATGAAAGAACCAAAGAAATTGGCATCATAAAAGTATTAGGGGCGGATATCGCTGATATAAAAAAATTATTTTTATTGGAAGCAGCCTTGATTGGGCTGATTGGGGGGGTGATCGGCCTCTTGCTCAGTTATTTGGTCTCCTGGATATTGAATAACTTTGTTCCGGGTATGATGGGAGGGATGGCAGGAACAGGCATATCCTATATACCGCCCGCCTTAGCCATCGGCGCCTTGTTGTTTTCAACCATGGTAGGCATTATAGCCGGGTACTCACCCGCCCATCGTGCCATGAACCTCAGCGCGCTGGATGCCATCCGATCAGAATAAAGGCACAGAAGAAATATATCATGGCAGTTGCTCCACATGAAAAACTCCCCGTTGGCATAGACCGCCAGCGGGGAGTTTGTGATTGGTTTTAATGCAATAAGACGATTATAGACTTGTAATAGAAAGAATTTTGGGTGGCAGGAAAATCACAGGAATTTTATTGTCGTATTATTTTACAAAATAATATCTGCAGTAGTAGAATTTTATTAATAAAATATAAGGAAAAAACATTTTTTTATACGTTTCAAATTTAGCTTGAAAACCCTTGGAAATGAGTTTTTGGGTTTGCAGAATCAATTCTAAAGGTATATATTTATAATGGCTAAATACTTTGACTTTTTTTATTCCAAAGTAAGGAAAGAAATAACTATTTAGAGAAAACAGAAAAAAATCAGCAAAAGTTGTTTAAATAAAGACGCAGTAAAGTTTTTATTGGAGGTTCATACGTGGTTGATTATCAAGCGATGACATTCGCTTTTCTTGGCGGTCTGGCGTTATTGATGTTCGGACTGAAATTTATGTCAAGCGCATTACAGGAAGTTGCCGGTGACAAAATGCGCACCATCCTGGAGAAAGGAACAAAAAATCCCATCAGAGGAGCACTGACCGGGATGGCGGCAACAGCACTGATACAGAGCAGTACTGCCACAACCATATTAACCGTCGGTCTGGTAAATTCCCGTCTCCTCACCTTGAAACAAGCCATTGGAGTGATCATGGGAGCCAACATCGGCACCACTGTCACAGTATATTTGATCGGTTTTAACCTCGGCGACTATGCCTTGCCCATCATTGCCGCCGGTGTCATCACTTACATTTTCGTTGACAATAAAAAAGCCCAGCTGATCGGTCAAGCGATTACCGGCATTGGACTCTTGTTCTTTGGTCTTACCATACTGGGTGACGGACTGGCACCTTTAAAAGATGTCCCCGTTTTTGCCAACTTGATGCTCAGTATCGAAGACAATGCGGTCTTAGGTGTACTGGTAGGCGCCATCTTTACTGCCACTGTTCATTCCAGCAGTGCAACCATCGGTGTTTTGCAGGAATTAGCCTATCAGGGGGCTATCACCTATCATCAGGCGGTTCCCATACTCTGCGGAGATAATATCGGCACAACAGTCACCGCTTTATTGGTAGCGATCGGTACCGGTGTAGTCGCAAAAAGAGCAGCCCTTACCCACTTCATGTTCAACTTCATCGGCTCATGTTTGTTTCTTCCTCTTTTCGTCTCCGGTATCGCGGAAAAAGCCATCATATTCTTTACCAATTATTTGTTGATTTTAATTCCCGGCAGTGTAAGCTGGGATATGCTGAACATAAAACTGCAGATTGCACAGACACATTTGTTTTTCAACTTGTCCAACACCCTTATCCAGTTGCCTTTTGTAGCCGTATTGGCCTATATCGTCACCAAAATTATCCCGGACTCCAAGAAGGACACCGAAGATGAGATGAAGACCATCTACATCGACAAACGCTTCCTGGCCAACCCTTCCGTAGCCTTATCGCAGGCTACCCGGGAAACTTTGCGTATGGGGGATATAACCGTAGAGGCATTCACCAATGCTATGGGTTACTTTGTCAAACGGGAGAAACACCAGCGTAAAAAAGGTGAGCAGCTGGAGGAATTTATCAACCACATGGAAAGAGAAATCACTGATTACATCGTCCTGGCATCTGAGTCCCGCTTGTCCAAGGAAGACTCCTATCAATCTTTTGCTTTGCTGCAATGCATAAATGATACGGAGAGCATTGCCGATATATGCATGAATATCATCGAACTGGCTGATTATGCTGACCGGCATCAGGTGAGTTTCTCCGGTGAGGCCCTGGAGGAACTGGAGCAAATGGTGGAACTGACTAAAAATACGCTGAACCTGACCATGCAAGTAGCCCGAAGAAGAGATCCGGCAGCTGCGGAGCAAGTCAAACGCAATGAAGAAAAACTGGATGAATTGCAGAGAGAATACCGCCGCAATCACATCCGGCGCCTTAACGAACACATATGCAACGGCAACAACGGAGCGGTGTTCCTGGATATCCTGGGAAACCTGGAAAGGATCAGCGACCTGTGCCGCAATATAGCAGGATACGCAATAGGCGAATCAGCATAATGCGCTCATAGCCTTTTTTTGACGTCTGGCAGTCCGGTAACTACACCGGGCTTTTTTTATTTTCCTGCCTTTTCTCCTGACGGAAACCAGCATTTTGTCAACACTTGAATCTATTCCGCATACATTATATTATCAGAAGGTTAAGCAATATACAGGTTTTGACCGCCGGTATTGAAATTTTTCTTTATCCGGAGAAAAGCGGAGATTTCCAGCTTATGACAGTGAAGGCTTATTGTGAGAAGGGAAACTTTGTTTTGCAGTAAGTGGAAAAATATATTATACTAAATAATGCACCGATATAGGTGGATGCCGAATCTCGCTGATACAGCGAGAACGGGGGAACCAATTTTGGGGTGAATCCGGTTTATTTACCGGTAGGGTGTTCCTTAGCCCGAATCCGTCAGCTAACCTCGCAGGCATAATAAGGAGGGTTAATCATAAATTAATAGCCCTCTGGTTTACAAATTGTTTGTTAATTTCGAAAAGCAAGGGGGTTTTTTTATGCTTAATTTTAGCGACCACCAGACCAAAAGAGAGATTTCACTTCAGCGAGCCGCTGACCTCAAGAGGGACATCCTGGATTATCTTACCATGCAGGCACATATCGAAACCGGATTTCAGCAGGAGTCAAGAATTGCGGAAAACCAAGCTATGATCCGCAGATACTTTGGAGCAAGCGAAGAAGAATGGCAGAGTTATAGCTGGCAAATGAAAAACCGCATTAGTGATCCCGATATCCTGGCTGCATTTCTTCCCTTGTCCGAACTGGAAATGTGGAGACTGCGGATGGCATCACAAAAGGTGCGATGGGCCATCTCCCCATATTATCTGAGTCTGATTGATTTCGCCAATTTCAGGTACTCGCCGATTTATATGCAGGCAGTCCCGAGCCTGCTTGAGATCCAGGATACAGAAGGGCACGACGACCCCATGGGAGAGGAATTCACCAATCCGGCTCCCTGTATAACACGTCGTTACCCCGACCGGCTCATTATCAATGTCACCAACCAATGCGGCATGTACTGCCGGCATTGCCAGCGCCGCAGAAATTTCGGCGAAACGGACCGGCATGCCTTAAAGAGCGATTTATCCGCCGCCCTGCAGTATATAAGGGAAAATGAAGAGATACGGGATGTGCTGATCACCGGCGGAGATGCACTGATGCTGAGCAACAAGATGCTTGACTGGCTGTTAAGCGAACTGGATGCCATGGAACACATAGAGATCAAGAGGATCGGCACCCGCGCGCCGGTAACCATACCACAGCGGATCACCCCTGAATTGTGCGAGGTTTTAAAGAAACACCCGCCGATTTTTATCAACACCCAGTTCAATCACCCGCTGGAAGTAACCGCTGAGGCCAAAGCGGCCTGTGACCGCCTGGTTGAGGCTGGTGTAGTCCTGGGCAATCAGGCCGTCCTGCTGAAAAACATAAACGATGATGCACATACCATGAAAAAACTGAATCAGGAACTTTTGAAGATCCGGGTCCGGCCCTATTATATTTTCCACGCCAAACAGGTCAAAGGGACAGCGCATTTCATGACTTCCGTGCAAACCGGGATCGATATCATGAAAAAGCTGCGCGGTTTCACTTCCGGCCTGGCAGTGCCCACATATATCATCAATGCACCGGACGGCTACGGCAAGACACCGGTCAACCCGGAATATCTTCTTTCCATGAATGAAAGTGAAGTGGTAATGAAGACCTGGCAGGGAAACATTTTCCACTACCCCAACCATTCAGAGAGCTAAGCCGCATCTTAATCAGCGAACTCAGACAATTGCCGAAAACAGGGAGTTTAGACTCCCTTTTTTTATGCAAATATTTCTGCTGTAATTTGTAGAATGATACTATATAATAGGAACAGTTGGGAAAAAGTTTTGAAAATTTCGGGAGAATGGGGAGAAGAAATGTATTTAATAGCGAAACTATACTATTGGCTTGCCGGTTGGAAAACCATTGGGACTATACCGCCGGAGATAAAAAAAGCGATCATCGTAGCAGCGCCGCATACCAGCAATATTGATTTTCCATTGGCACGGGCCTTTTTTTATATCAAAAAAATCCATGTCAATTATGTGATCAAAAAAGAATGGATGAAATTTGCCCTGCGCAGGTTTTTCCATGCAACCGGAGCTTTGCCCGTCGATCGTGCCAATGCTGCCAATATGGTAGAGCATATGGCTACCTTATTAAAAAATGCTGAAAAAATGTTTATTTTGATATCACCGGAAGGGACACGCAGTTCGGTAAAGAAATGGAAGAGCGGGTTTTATCGCACCGCCCTTGCAGCTGAGGTACCGCTGATCCTGGCGTATCTTGATTACGGCAAAAAAGAAGCAGGAATAGGTCCGGTGTTTCATCCTACCGGTGATTATGAAGCGGATATGAATTTCATCCACAATTTTTACAGCCGCATCACCGCCAGACACCCGGAACAGTATGTAGTTGGGTAGGGACTAGGGATTAGGAGAACCTTGGCTCATGCGTTTGTAGGGGAAGCTATCAGCTTCCCGCGGATTAAACCAAAGAATGATTGCTGAGTGATTGGTGCGGGCGCTTGATAAGCTTCCCTACAACGATAGAGCGATATTCTCTGTCAAGCCAGGCGGGCGATCACTGATCGCCCCTACAGCGCACTTCCGGAGGGTCGCCTCACACCTCACTCCTCACCCCTCACACCTCACGCCTCACTCTCTTGTATTCCGGGGAGAAGAAGGAGATCTTGTATGCCATATTGGTCATGGCGTTTTTCGGTTTGTTCAGCAATGTCTTCATATAGTCGAAAATTTTATCCGGTTCCCGGGTATCGATGGTACTTCCATGAGCCAGGTATATCTTGTTAACATCCAGTCTGGCCAGACGGTCAAATGAAGCAGCCATTTTATCCGGGAAAAGGATCGGCACCGGCAGCAGGAATTTTCCATCCACATCCATCACACAATCACCGGGGTATAAAGTCTTCTCTTCCTTATTATATAACGCAATATCATTGGTCGTATGTCCGGGGATATGGAAAACCTGCCAGTCCGGGAAGTGGGGCAGGGCTGCTGAGTCTTCCAGCACGAAATCCGGTTTCACTTTGCGGCTGAACAAGACATTCTCCATTTTGATCTTTTTCCGGTGAGCCACCCAGGTAGCCAGATAACAATCCACTTTATGCTGCAGAAAACCTCCCGGCCCGTCATACCAGAAATCGATACGGGGATGTGCGGCAATGGGAATATGGTATTTGTTGCGCCACACCAGTGACCCGCCGGCATGATCCGGATGACTGTGCGAAACAACTGCCAGCTTGATATCTGTGACCGGTCGGCCAATGACCTCTTCACAATATTTCTCGATCCTTTTCACATCAGAAATGGAACCGCAATCCAAAAGCAGCATCCGGTCCCGGTATTCGACCAGGAACAGGTTGCATATATATCCCGGTATTTCATGGATCTTAAAGGTTTCCGGCATTTATCATGATCCCCCTGTATCAGAAAATCTGTTAAAAAAGATGGTCCCTTTGACAAGTTTTTCCGAATCGGAATATTAAAATAAAATTAAACCTAATGAGGGCGGTTGTCAATGACAGTATTGATGGATAATTACGTATAGAGAGATAAGCACAACAATATTTGAAGGAGTTGGATTGAATGGTTCGCAGCAGATATAAAATTTTAAGCAGTCTGATCATTTTTATGTTCATGTTTACCCTGTTTCCTGCTCAGGCTGATGCACAGGAGGAGGTTACAGTGGAAAAAGCGATCAGCATTGTTAAGACCGTATTCGAAGTGCCGGATACATACAGCAAGTTTACTTCCGGAACAATGAGCGAAGGCAGCAAAAAACTGATCACCCTGGCCTGGGAGGATCCTGCTAATCAGGACGGGCATTTTGAAGCTCAGGTCAATGCCGTTAATGGAGACATTGTATCAATGTACAGGTGGAGCCGGGCAGACAGCTCAGTCTCACAGCTTCCCACTATGACTCTGGATCAGGCAGTGGGCATTGCCAGGGATCTGTTGAAAAAAACAGCTCCGGGGAAAGCAGGATACTTCCGTTTCTATGAGGACAGTCAACTGGTTCCCCTCAGTGGTTATGGCACAACACTTTATCTGCGTTTTATGCGTTATGAAAACAACATACCAGTGGAAAATGATACGGCATCAGTAGAAGTAAATATGGCAACCGGCCAGATCAATTCCTATAATATGAGCTGGACTGACTCTGCATTGCCGGCTGCCCAAAAAGTTATAAGCAAGGAGCAGGCAGCAGAAGCCTTTGGCAATGTCAAAATGTTACAGCTGCAGTATCTGCTGCGGCAAAATAACCCTCGTCAGCCACAAGCGCCGCTGCTGGTCTATACCCTTAATCATCCCTCCAATGGATTGATAGATGCTTTCACCGGTGAACCGGTCATTCTGCAGGGAAGTCCGTACGGGTATTATGGAGGAGCTGCAGAAAAATCACTCAGCGGAATGGGTTCTGCTGATCAGGCGGCACTCACCCCGGAGGAGATCAGTGAAATTGAAAAACTGGCTGATTTAATGTCCCAGGCGGAGGCTGACAAAATCATAAGAGACCTGACCGGGATTCCGGCCGAAGCCGTTATTTATTCCGCATCCGTCAACCAGGATTATATGGATCCGGCCCTTAAGATCTGGAGACTCAGCTACCGGATCGATTCTGAGACCCAGCCGGCTGAATTCAATGCTTCCATAAACGCAGAGACCGGCGAACTGCTGTCTTATTACGCCTATAGTAACAACAGCCGCAGTGAGAAAGCCGATTTATCCAAAGAGGCTGCCCAAAAAATCGCTGAAGCCTGGCTGCAGAAGACCCAGCCCAATAAGATCTCACAAGTCAAGCTGGAAGTAAATGAGACTGATAAAATGCCCGGTTATGAACCTGGTGAATGGTATTTTAATTATCAGCGGCTGGTAAACGGAATCCTTTGCCCCGGCAATTCCATCTTTATCAGCATAGACCGCAGCACCGGCAAAGTTAACAATTATAATCTGTCCTGGAGCAAAACCACCTTCCCCGGTGCAGAGAATGTAATGGGAACGGATAAAGCAAATGCGGCTTATCTGGGACACATGCCCCTGACTCTGACGTATGTCACTGAATATGAAAAGAATAATACAGCCAAATTCCGCCTGGTCTATGTGCCCCGCCCGGTACCCCCGGCGCAGTCTGCCAATATGATCGATGCATTCTCCGGCGTGAAGCTGGACTGGGAAGGCAAAGAGATGAAAGACAAAACCGCCGTCAGTTATGATGACATAGACGGACATTTTGCCCAGGAACAGATCAAGCTTCTGGCCCAGTCCGGGATCATGACCGAATACGGCAGCAGTTTTCATCCCGATGAAGCGGTAAAATTAATCACTGTACTGCGGGCGATGGTGCTGGCCAATGACGGCAACTATAACCTGAACATAAGCGACGAAGAAATCATGCAGATGGCCATCAACCGTAACTGGATCACTAAGGATGAAGCTGCCGGAAATACTGTAGACCGGGCCCGTATGGCCAAACTGATGGTAAGCTTTATGCGCCTGGACTTCGTAGCCAAAAACGGCGACATGTTTATAATTCCCTATGATGATGCAGCCAAACTGCCGGCGGACTTGAAAGGTTATGCCGGACTCACCAGAGGCCTGGGCATCATCCGCGGCAGCGGCAATAACTTTGATCCTGGGCATGTCATTACCAGAGGAGAGACTGCAGCCATTTTGGTCCGTACCCTGGCTGTAAAACCTGTTCAGGTTTACTGGTAAAATGTAATTAAGGTGCGGGCGGATAATATCCGCCCCCTACGTCTCTTTATCCCAAATCTATGCTTATGCGGTGTAGGGGAAGGTAGTACCTTCCCGTTTCCTTTTAAAATTATAATATCCCCTGCAGCCTTATATATAATACTCGTCCTGCGCCCATTTTAACGGATTTTCATCAATGTACTGCCAATAATCCTTATAATCCTTTTCATCGCGAATAACACGGTCATAAAAAGATTTTTGCCATATTGGGTAACCAACCTGTTTTGTAACATATCTTTTTAACTGCCCGATGATTGTTGATAAGGATTGAACAGGCTTCCCGTCAGTGGTATCACCCTGCAATAATATAATCATATGGACATGATTTGGCATAATCACATACTTATCAATTGAAACGCCGCTATAAAAAAGCGGTATATTACCTATGGCCATTTCCACCTCTGAACCAATCTCAGACAAAAGTGGTTTTTCATTTGCGCTTGGATCAAAATCGCGAATGTTTGCCCATAAAATGTTTGCTTTGTTTTTTACACAAATTGTTATAAAATATCCACCCTTTTGCGAATAATCATATCCTTTTATACGGTTTGGTTTTCTTTTAGGTAATTCCATGGTTCCACCTGGTCTTCAATTTATTGAAAAGGGTAAAAGCAAGTATATGCTCGTTTTGTAAATCATATTACCACAATATGATTGTAAAGGGAGATAGCATCTTCACGCAGGTTAAACCAATGAATAATTATATGGGCGATTGGTCATCGCCAGAGATAAGGTGCGGGCGGATAATATCCGCCCCTGCGACTCTTTATCCCAAATCTATACTCATGCGTTGCAGGGGAAGGTAGTACCTTCACGCTTCACTGTACGCTCCGTAGACCTGCAGACAAAAGAACCGTCCCCCTGTCTGCGCTTGTCACTTTACAGATTATTTTGGGTATAAATTCAAATTTAGGCAGGAAAAATGGCACATTATGAGGTAATATCTATATTGTGGAGAGCAAATATAATTCATCCAGAGCGGGAGTGTGAATCGTGAGTTTTACTGCGGAATACAAAAGCAAACTGGTTACCGCTGATGAGGCTGTAGCTTGTGTTAAATCCGGTGATTGGGTAGATTATGGAGCATTGAATGGTCAGGTATACACATTGGATAAAGCCCTGGCCAAACGTGCAGATGAATTAAAAGATGTGAAGCTATGGAGTATCTTGACACTAAGATACCCGGAAATATTGAAAGCCGATCAGAAGCAGGAGGCTTTTATCTGGCACAGCTGGCATTTGTCCGGCGTAGATCGCAAAGTTGCTGCGGACCGCTCGGTCTATTATTCTTCCATCCGTTACTCGGAACTTCCCCGCTATGTATTGGAAAATATCGAACCCATCGATGTAGCGATGATGCAGGTCGCCCCCATGGATTCCCATGGTTTTTTCAACTTTGGCCCCCAGAATTCTCACTGCAAGGCAGTCTGCGACCGGGCTAAAATCGTGATCGTTGAAGTCAATCAAAATATGCCCCGCTGTCTGGGCGGTTATGAAGAAGCCATTCACATTTCCCAGGTGGACTATATCGTGGAAGGGGAAAGTCCTCTTCTGGTCGATTATGCGGCCAATGCCGCCACCGAAGCGGACAAAAAGACCGCCGCTTTTGTATTGGAAGAAATACCGGATGGAGCCTGTATCCAACTGGGGATCGGCGGATCCGCCAGTGCGGTGGGCGAGATGATCGCTGCATCCGACTTGAAGGATCTGGGATGTCATACCGAAATGCTCCATGATTCATATGTGGATATGTATCAGGCCGGCAGGATCACCGGCCGCTGCAAAGCCATCGACCCGGGCAAAATGACCTATGCATTTGCCCTGGGGACCCAGAAGCTTTATAAATTTATCAATGATAATCCCCGCTGTGCTTCTTTCCCGGTAAATTACACCAATAATCCGGATATAGCTGCTTTAAATGATAATCTCATCACGATTAATGGTGCCATCGAAGTCGATCTCTACGGACAGGTCTGTTCAGAGACCTCGGGCACCAGGATGATCAGCGGCACCGGCGGGCAGCTTGATTTCGTCCTGGCCGGGTATAAATCCAAAGGCGGCAAATCATTTATCTGCCTTCCGTCAGTGAATAGGGGCGGGGACGGCCAGCTGAAAACCCGTATCGTTCCCATTATTACACCGGGAGGAGTGGTGACCGATCCACGCTCGGTAGCGCATTATATTGTGACGGAATACGGCAAATTCTGTCTCAAAGGGATGTCAGTCTGGCAGAGAGCCGAAGGATTGATTGGTATTGCGCATCCTGACATGCGGGATGATTTGATCAACGCCGCTGAAAAACAGGGGATCTGGCGCAGAACCAATCGGAAATAGTGAGGAGTGAGGAGTGAGGGGTGAGGCGAACCTCCGCTCATACGTTGAATTTGTAGGGGCAGACGACCCTGTCTGCCCGGTGGAGAGGCGAGAAAAGGGACTCTTTATGTGACAAACAAGGAACGTCCCCGAGTGTCACAAGGAGTGAGGAGTGAGGGGTGAGGCGAACCTCCGCTCATACGTTGAATTTGTAGGGGCAGACGACCCTGTCTGCCCGGTGAAGAGGCGAGAAAAGGGACTCTTTATGTGACAAACAAGGAACGTCCCCGAGTGTCACAAGGCGAATTACCGCTCTTGCGATGTAGGGGAAGATAGTATCTTCCCGCTGGGAAGCCAATGAATGATCATATTGGCGATAGGTAATCGCCCGAATAAGGTGCGGGCGGATAATATCCGCCCCTACGGAGATGTAGGACCGTCCTCTGGTATCCCCATGTCACACCTGTAGGGGCAGACGACCCTGTCTGCCCGGTGAAGAGGCGAGAAAAGGGACTCTTTATGTGACAAACAAGGAACGTCCCCGAGTGTCACAAGGAGTGAGGAGTGAGGGGTGAGGCGAACCTCCGCTCATACGTTGAATTTGTAGGGGCAGACGACCCTGTCTGCCCGGTGAAGAGGCGATAAAAAGGGCTCTACGCGTGACAAATAAGGAACGTCCCCAGGTGTCACACAGGCTGGCAGGCAAAAAAGGAACGTCCCAGGTGTCGCTTTTCTGACTAGGACTTTTTTACCTAATTTTTTGAAAAAGATTAAGACAAAAAAAGGAATTATTTACATTCGTGTAGAATCTTTTTCCGATATCACTATTTTTATTCATTTTATGATATTATAAGTAACTAAAGCCATTTTATAACAAAGCGCTTTACCAGCCAATAGCAGCAGGGACCTAAAAAATTTTTTGGCGGATGATAGTCCTGAAAAGGTCACAAGTATTGTTACTTTGTGTATAAGGAGAATTACTGTGGTAGCTCAGCGCAGAATGTTGGGTGAGATTTTAGTAGAAAACGGGCTGCTCAATAGTGAACAATTAGCCCAGGCAGTAAATGAGCAGCAGCAGACGCATGAAAAACTTGGCAAAATTCTGGTACGAAGCGGATTTATTAACGATGAACAGCTGATGGAAGCCCTGGAGTTCTCCCTGGGAATACCCCGGGTCAGGATCAGCCAGCTGGATATTAATCCGGAAATCGTTAAAATGCTGCCGACCACTATGCTCAGCAAGCATAAGATATTGCCCTTGTCCATAAATCAGGGACGCATGACCCTGATCATGTCAGATCCGCTTAACTATCATGCCATCGATGATGTGCGGATCCTGACCGGAATGGATGTCGTTCCGGTAATGGCCTCGGAAAGGGAAATGGAGTCGGCGATTCAGCAGCATGTAGCCCTGCAGGTCGACAGCAAAATGGAAAAACTGCTGGGCGAGCTGAGCCAATATAATTACGGCTACAAGATTGAGACCGAAACCACCGGCATGGAATTGAATGACGACGCACCGGTGATTCGCATGGTCAATTCGCTGCTGAAGCAGGCGGTGCAGGGTGGAGCATCAGATATACATATAGAACCGCTGGAAAATGATGTGCGGGTGCGCTTCCGTATCGACGGTGAATTATGGGAAGTACTGTCACTGCCCAAGAAATCATTTCCGGCTACCGTGTCCCGGATCAAGATCATGGCGGACCTGGATATTTCCGAAAAAAGGATCCCCCAGGACGGGCGCACAAGGCTGATCATCGACGGGCGGGAGATCGATTTCCGTATTTCGACCCTTCCCTCCATTCAGGGAGAAAAGATCGTAATGCGGATACTGGACCGTACCAATGCCATTATGTCCCTGGAGAAATTGGGATTCGGCACGGAAAACGAACAAAAAATAAAATCACTGATCAGAAGGCCCCATGGGATGATCATCGTCACCGGGCCTACCGGTTCCGGTAAGACTACTACATTATATAGTGTCTTGACTGAGCTGAATAATCCGAATCGCAATATCATTACCCTGGAAGACCCGGTTGAGTACAGTCTCCCGGGCATCAATCAGGTACAGATAAATACCAAAGCCGGACTTACTTTTCCTGCCGGACTGCGGGCCATTCTGCGCCAGGACCCCGACATCATAATGGTCGGTGAAATGCGCGACGGAGAGACTGCAGAACTGGGGGTCAGGGCAGCTTTGACCGGGCATCTATTCTTTTCGACTTTACACACCAACAGTTCTGCCGGTACCATTGCCCGTATGGTCAATATGGGGATCGAGAACTATCTGTTGTCATCCTCACTGGTCGGAGTCGTATCACAACGCTTGATCCGCCGCTTATGTAAAAATTGCAGCAAACCATATCAATTAGATGAAGAAACTGCGGTCCGGTTGAAAATCCCTGAGTATGCCGGCAAACAGTTCTATGCTCCAACCGGATGCAACATGTGCCGCCAGTCAGGATATTTGGGAAGAATGGCTTTGCATGAAGTGATGGAAGTGGGGATGGAGACCCGCAAGGCCATCACCAACAACATCCAGTCGGAAGATGAACTGGAAGAGATTGCCGTCGGCGAAGGGATGATCACCATGAGCATGGACGGGGTGCAAAAAGCAGCCCTGGGCCTAACCTCACTGCAGGAAGTAATGAGGGGGGTTTATTTAGGTGGCTAGCTTCGAACAGGTTTTAAAAGTTGTAGAATTGGCACGTATAGGGGTCGAAAAAGGAGCCTCTGATATTCATTTGACGGTAAAACGGCCGCCCACTTTCCGTGTGAACGGAACACTTATCAGTTTGGAAGGTTATCCGGAACTGACTCCGGATGATACCTATAAATTTGCCCAGGAATTGATGCCCGATGAGAAAAACATCAAACAGATCGAAGCCCAGGGGCATGCGGATTTTTCCTTGTCTATTCCCAACGCCGGCCGGGTAAGGGTCAATATCTATTTGCAGCGGGGGTCCTATGCTATCGCCATCCGCCTGATCCCGCAGAATATTCCGGAGATCGATACCCTGGGACTGCCGCCGGTCTGCAAAGAACTGGTCAAAAGCAACAGCGGACTGATCCTGGTGACCGGGCCCACCGGCAGCGGTAAATCAACCACCCTGGCAGCCATGATCCAGGTGTTGAACAAGACTCAAAATGCCAATATCATAACACTGGAAGATCCGATTGAATATTTACATAAACACGGGACCTGCATCATCAACCAGCGGGAGGTCGGCACCGACTGCCCGGACTTTGCCCAGGGCTTAAGAGCCTCCCTGCGTCAGGATCCGGATGTGATTCTGGTAGGTGAAATGCGGGATCTGGAAACTATCTCAACCGCCATGACAGCAGCGGAGACCGGCCATCTGGTTATGGCCACCCTGCATGCGGCTACAGCCATACAGACTGTAGAGCGGGTGGTGGACGTATTCCCGCCCCACCAGCAGGCCCAGATCAGAGTGCAGCTGGCCGATACGTTATTAGGGGTTATATCCCAGCAGCTGATCCCCCGGGCAGACGGCAAAGGAAGGGTATTGGCCTGTGAAGTTCTGACCGCGAATCCGGCAGTACGCAATTTGATCCGGGACAGCAAGACCTATCAGCTGAATACCGTGATGCAGACCGGTTCGTCCCAGGGCATGGTCACCATGGAAAAATCCATCAAGTCTTTTGTAGACCGAGGTTTGATCTCATCTGAAGAAGCGCAGCGGCGCATGATGAAACTGAAACAATAACTTGCAGGAGGGGAGAACATGATCTATTCCTATCGGGCTTTGGATGCAGCAGGAACGCTGGTCAAAGGGACTCTGGAAGCAGAGAACCGCAATCTGGTTGTGGAAGCACTGCTGAGCCAGCATTATACAATTGTGGATCTGAAGGAGGATAAGAATAAGGAAGCGGTCAAAAAAGGCCAGATCAATATCACCTTGTTTGAAAAGGTCAAAATCGCGGATCTGTCACTTTTCACCCGCCAGTTATCCACCATGGTAAGTGCCGGGCTTCCCATCGTGAGAAGCTTTGAAATATTGGAAGAGCAGACCAAAAACGATATGCTGAAAAGAGCCATCGGGGATATCAAAACCAACCTGGAAGGCGGGCTGACCTTACATGACAGCCTGGCTCAGCACCCCAAAATCTTCTCCACTATGTACTCCAGCATGGTGAAAGCCGGGGAAACCGGAGGTGCCCTGGATAATGTCCTGACGCGGCTGGCCGATACCCTGGAGCGGGACCGGGAGATCGAGTCCAAAATCAAATCCGCCTCAGTCTATCCCATCATGGTCATGTCCATGGCGGTAATAATTGTAATAGTGATACTGACTTTCGTCATGCCGGTCTTTGTCAACCAGTTTGCTTCATCTGGAACCCCGCTGCCGGCTTTTACCCAGTTCTTTATGAACATCAGCGATTTTATCCGTACCCTCTGGTATGCACTGATTTTGGGGATCGCTGTCTTGGTGTTCGGACTGAAATGGGTGGGGACCAAACCCAATGGCAGACTGTTCTTTGACCGCCTGTATCTGAAGATGCCCATCATCGGCAAGGTCACAAATCGTATTGCTGTATCCCGCTTTACACGGGTGCTGGGCACCCTGCTCAAATCCGGGGTCCCGATTTTAGAAGCCCTGGATGTCTTAAAAGGGGTGGTGGGCAACAAAGTCATCAGCGATGCCATCAGCGAAGCCCGGTCCAGTATCCGGGAAGGGCAGTCCATCGCCGCACCGATTGCGTCGACCCAGGTCTTTGAACCCATGGTGCCCCAGATGATCTCCGTAGGGGAAGAAACCGGCGCTTTGGATGAAATGCTGGAGCGGATGGCCAAGTTCTATGACAATGAAGTCACTTTTGCCATCGATGCCATGTTAAAAGCCATGGAACCGGCCATGATCATCATTGTGGGGATCATCATCGGTTCTATCATCGTGGCTATTTATCTGCCTATATTCAATATTATCACCACAATAAGTTAAGTGACAGTAACGCGCCTGGCGTGCTGTAGATAGATAAGCTGTTGTTATTTTACCGGAGAAATCCTGAAGGGGGGATGCTAAAAATCACATATTTAGGTAAGAGAAACACAGCTATAATTTATATCAAGAAAAGGAGCGTGAACCAATGTTAATGAAATTGCGCAGTCGTATGCAGAATCAAAAGGGTTTCACCCTGGTAGAATTGATGGTCGTCGTCGTGATCATCGGCATCCTGGTAGCTATTGCCGTGCCGGTATATAATTCTGTAACAGAAAAAGCTGCAAGAGGTGCAGTAGAAGCGAACTTGAGAACCATCGATGGAGCTATAATGATGTATTATGCCGGCGAAGATTCACCAACTGATCTGACAGATGTTGATGATTTAAATCCTGATTATTTAGCTCAAATTCCAAGCGGACCAGATGGTATTACTGATTATGGCATTACTGGTACTGCACCAGCGCAAAGGGCTACTGTTACCGGAAAAATAGGATCCGATACTCTTACAAATGCAACGCTAGATACTCTTCCATGGAGTTAAAGAGAATAACCATAGCGTTCGGAAAAGCAAGAAGCTTTTATCAAACTGAACGTTAATAAAGGTCTTGCCCTTGGCATTTAATGCCGAGGGCAAGACTCAACTGATAGTAGCTTGATTAACAGAAAGAGAATATCCAGGTTATTCTTGAAAGGCAGCAATTGTATTGATTAATTGGGATAGGTTATTAAAACCCCGGGCCGATATCAAGTTAATATTATTATGGTTTATAGTTGCTGTTTATCCGTTCATTGTTATTCCCGGACCTTTGGATTTTTTTCGCGGACCCCGGTATGTATTTCTGGCGGTTGTTGCCTTAATTGGCATATGTGTTCTTTATAAAGAGAAGATCGTGCTTAAGCATCCGGTTTTTATTCCCATAGGATTATTTATATTTTTTATGTTCTTGTCTGCAGTTTTTTCAGGAAATGTTTCAACGGGATTTATTGGAAGCTCCATACGTTATACGGGAGCAATAACTTATATTTTTTGTGTTGTTTTGTTTTTCCTGGCTTATAATTACGGGGAATATGAAGAAATATTCAAACCGATGGTATATGCTGCGGCTATTGTAGCAGTTATTGGAATATTGCAGTACTTTGGATATAATTTTATTCCTCATGAGTATTATGATACTTCAGCATACAGCACCATGGGGAATACTAATTGGCTGGCAACATATTTAGTCATGATTCTGCCGGCTGTAGTTCTTTTATATTTATTCAATAGTGAACGCAGCATACTGATATGTTCAGGAATTATATTCGCCGGTTTATTGGTAAGCCTTACCCGGGGAGCCTGGTTAGCGTTTTTCATAAGTTTTGTTATTATATGTGCTTATTCAATATTTAAGAAGAGTTATCTGAGAAACCAAATTAATGTAGTAATCTTATTTGCTCTGGTAACAATTATTTTACTTCCTGCCAATGACGGACTTATTTATAAAAGGGCTTTCAGTATTCCGGATAATATTGATTCTGCCCTCAAGAATGAAGGGGAAGCAGGATCCGGCCGGGTAGAGATTTGGAATAAGACATTGGATATTGCAGCGGATCATTTGCTTTTAGGGGTCGGCCCGGATCAACTGGTTATAGAACAGAAAAACGGCGGGGTTATGGATAAGGCCCACAATATCTATTTAGAGATTTTAGCCACCATGGGTCTTCCGGCTTTGCTTTCATTTTTGGCATTTATGACATTTTTCTTACGAAGATGGCGAAATGAATCCGGATTTATGTTTTTTACCATCGTTCTGACATATTTATTACAAGGGTTCTCAAACAATGATGTAATAATGGTAATGCCGATATTTTGGATCATAATGGGTTTGGCTTTAGCCAATCAGGAGAATAGAAGGCATAATGATAATGCCCTTTATGTTAAGGGTCCTCAGTTTTATGGTGTGGGGGCAGTTTTATTTGGGTTAATTATTGTTATAGCAGTTTATTTAAATTATCCAAGCTATGGGACAGTTTTTTTGCCCGGGGGAGAAAAATATACTGGAGAATTTAGAGGGAGTACATTTCATGGTCATGGTACATACGAAACACTTGGTGCTGTTTACACAGGAGATTTTCGCTATGGTCGATTTGACGGCGAAGGTAAAATGACATTTTATAATGGCAGTTTCTACGAAGGAGAATTCTCGAAAGGTTTTTTGAACGGTAAAGGCAGGATGCATTTTGCCGACGGAAGAGAAATGGTAGGCATATGGAAAAACGGAGTCTATCAGGAATGATTCAGTAGTATTTTGTGAGGAAAACAAAATCTCAGGAATAAAACAGCTTAATTGAAACCGTGAAGGAGGTACATAAGGAATGTCTGAGTTCCGGTTCCAAATGAATGAAAAAGGGTTTACTCTGGTAGAAGTGCTAGTGGTGGTTGTAATCATTGGTATTCTTTCAGCGATTGCAGTGCCGATATACAACAATACGGTTGCCAAATCTGATCAGGCAGTGCATGATGCCAATGTGAGGACGCTTTTCTCAGCAGCACAGGTATATATGTTCAAGGCATGGGATAAAACTGCGAAGAATGCAGATACAATGAAAATAGAACTGGCAGACTATATCGTCGGAGGGGAATATCCGCAAAACCCAACTGACAGCGGACCTTATAAAGTAACAATCAGTGCTCAGGGTGAAATTACTGTCAGTCCAGGGCTCGGTGAGTATGATTAAACAATTTTGGAGGCTTAACCTTTGAACACTGCGCTATGCATTATCATCTTTATTATCGGCCTCTTATTCGGTTCTTTTGCAAATGTAATCATCTATCGGATGCCCCGGGAGGAGTCCATCGTTTTTCCGCCCAGTCATTGCCCAAGCTGTAATGACAGACTGAAGGTATGGGATCTGGTGCCGGTGCTGAGCTGGGTTTTCCTAAAGGGACGCTGCCGATACTGTCAGGAAAAGATCAGTCCACGCTATGCGGTAGTGGAGTTATTATGCGGGATGTTGTTTCTGGGAGTCTATCTGCGGTATGGACTTGCCATGGAGACCCTGGCAGGCTGTGTCTTTGCCGTGATTTTACTGGCCTCGGCTTTTATCGATCTGGACCATGGGATCATTCCGGACAAACTTACTTATCCGGGGATCGCTTTAGGACTCCTGTTAAGCTTCTGGACATTAGGATTCCTGCCGGCTTTATATGGAACCCTGGCTTTTGGCGGATTAATGTTTATCATTGCCGTGGTATCCAATGGCGGCATGGGCGGAGGAGATATCAAAATGGCCGGCTGTATCGGGGCGTTTACCGGACTCATCGGTTCGGCTGTTACCCTGATCATGGCCGCGTTTTTAGGAGCCATATTCGGCTTAGGCATCATTCTCTTAAAAAAAGGCGGGCGCAAGACCGCGGTGAAATTCGGGCCGTTCCTGGCAGTATCGGCCTACACGGCCTATTTATATGCGGAGAATATTTTTCAATGGTATCTGGGGAGCTTTTTTTAAAAAATTATCTTTAAAATTATCGGTACATAAAGCTGGCTTCCTCTGGCATTATACAACAGGGAAAGGGAGCTTTGCGTACCCACGCAATATCAAATATCTGGAGATCAACGGGGTTCCGGCGACAAACGGAACGGAATATAAAATCAGGGAGGGATGCTGCTTGTTTGGTAAGACGTCAGTGGGTTTGGATATTGGCAGTAAGTGGATCAAGCTGGTTTCATTGGAAAAAAGCGGAGAAGGCGGCCAGCTGAAAACCTTCGGCCAGATCGCTACACCGCCGGGAACGGTGGAAAACGGCCTGGTGAATAACCCCGAAGAAGTGGGAAATGAACTGGGAAAATTAGCAGAGAGGTTAAAACTGAAAGGCAGCAAGGTGATCTCAGCCCTATCCGGCCAGCAGGTTTATACCCGGCTGATGACGCTGCCGGTGATGCCTTTGGATGATTTAAGGACCGCAGCTTTATACCAGTCCACCAGCTTTCTGCCCATCAGCGTAGATGATGTGACTTCCGATATCCTGCCGGTCCGCCAGTTCGAAGACAATGAAGGGAAAAAGGAGGAAGTCTTCTTTATCGCCGCCCGCAAGACCCAGGTGGAAAATCTGCTTCAAGCATGTCAGATCGCGGGGCTCAACCTGACCACGGTGGAAATCGAAGCCCTGGCCTTAAAGACTCTTTATCAGTCATACCTCTCCAATGACAAAGTCTACGGCATCATCAATATCGGTGCTCAGCGCAGCTATTTATCGGTCTTTCAGGATCATGCCCTGGTCTTTAACCGTGCCATAGGCTTTGGCTGTGCAGCCTTTTATGACCAGATCCCGAAGATCTCCAATAATGAAAGCCGCCTGGAAGACTTAAGTGTGGAGGAACATGAGGTTCAGAGCATACTGGCTGATCTGATCGATGAACTGGTGCGCTCCCTGGATTATTTCCGCCTGCAGAACACCAAGGACAGCATTTCCAATATGCTCATATGCGGGGGATGTGCCCGCCTGGGAGGCATCGAGGAATACCTGAGCCGGATTCTGGAAATGAAGGTGCAGGTGGGAAATGTTGAGCCCCTGATTAAACTTCCGGGGGATGTGAGTGAAGAAGAGAGAACGGAATTGCGTTATGAATATCCCATCGCATTAGGATTAGCTTTGAGGGGGGGAATATAGAGCATGAAGACGGGTAAGGAACCCAGGATCAACCTGCTGCGCTACCGGCAGGAAGAACTGTCAGCTAAAAAAAGCAATCTCCGCTTCAATATACTGCTGGGTCTGGTCGTTCTGCTGTTTCTTGGCGCTGTGGCAGGGGCCTGGTGGACACAGAACCAGAAGCTGGAAGCACTGAAGGCCGAGAACCAACAGCTGCAGCAGGAAGTTGACCAGTTGACAGTGAAGGCTGCCAGTATAGGTACTGGTGAAGTGGATCAGGAAAATCTGAGCGCCCGGGAAGCCTTGATCAAACAACTGTCCCAGGAACCCAAACTCAAGGCTGAGCAAGTGCTGGAGGTATATGAACTGAGCAACCCCGGGGTCACCATCGGCAACATGTCGGTCAAGGCCGGAGAATCAGTCACCATGTCTGCCTACTGCAGCAGTCAGGCAGATTTTATCAAATTCCTGGACAGGCTGCGCAGCCTGGATTATATCAAAGAAGTGAAAAATGTGTCATCCAAGCGCAATGCGAAAACCGGGGAAGTTAATTTCAATATTACCCTGGTATGGGGGGTGAAATAGATGAATATATCGCGTCGTGACCAGGGACTCCTGGTGGTACTGATCATACTCCTGCTGGGACTGGCTTTTTACCGTTTCGTCTATTCGCCGGCCGGGGAGGAGATCAAAGCAATAACCGCCGCCAATAAGGAATTGCAGCTGGAAAAACAGCGCCTGACCGAAGTGATCAATGCACCGGTCAAACAGGATGATAGCGAAGATAAATTTGCCAGCTTGGACAAGCGTCTGCCCACTGAAGATGAAATGATCCCGCTGCTTACCCTGCTGGATGAAACCATTGCCGAGTGCGACCTGCCTTTTGCTTCCCTTGATTACAAGGGAGCAGAACCAAATCAATCCGGCGTACAGACACTGGTATTTTCAGTAGGAGTCAAAGGCAGTGTGTATCAACTGCTCAATCTGCTGACCATGCTGGAGAATAGTGACCGGCTTGTCAGTGTGGAGGATGCGTCTTTTACCGGAGTAAAACTGGAACAGCAGCCGGAAACCGTCGGTGAAGGGGAAAGCAGTCCCCCGGTGTATTACATACAGCCACCGGACATACCGGAAGCCAAACTGCAAAGGATCAAACTGGAAGTGGTTCAGGAAGAAACACCGGCTGCAGAAGAATTAGTGGAAAAACCAGTTGCTTCGACTTTCCTGGCGGACAACTATGATATGAAGTTTACCATCAAAGCTTACTATGCTGATGAAGAGACTACAGTACCGGAAGGAGACAGCAATAAAGAACCAGCCGACGGTGCGGAAGGTGAGGTATAGAAATGGATATGCTGAAAAAAACCTTGACCGGTCCATTTAAAATCGCCATTACCTTAACACTGCTGCTATTCATATTGATGGTTACGGCAACAGCTGCTTCGGCCAGGGATCTGCCGGCATCGACCTTTTTGCCTTTTGATAACCAGCAGACCTATAATATCAAAGTCAAGGCCGGTGAAAAAGCCATCTATCCCATGGGCAGCAACTATATTTTGATGTCGACCCAGGAGGATGTGCTGACCGGTGAAACGGATATCAAGGCCCAGCAGCTGGATATCAACGGCAAAGAGTTGTGGAGCAAAGTCTATGAGATGAAGGGTATGGACACCCTGAAGATTATGCATATGCAGAGCAACGGTTTTGTCATGGCTGTGAACAGCCGGGAAGGCAGTAAAAATACACTGCGACTGCTGCAGATAGGAAGTAATGGAGCGATCGTCTGGCAGAAGGATCTGCCCCTTAAAACCATTAACAGCATCGCCAGTACCAATGATGACGGATTCATCATTGCCGGTACCACCGGAGCAGAGGATCAGGATATTCACCTGATCAAAATGGATAAAGACGGGGTATGGCAGGGTACCGGCCGCAATGCAGCCAAATGGCAGAAGACGTATAGTTATTCAGGTGACCAGCAGGCCAGCCAGATCATCCAGCTTCTGGATGCCGATGATTACAATGACGGCTATATTTTAACCGGTTATACCGATCATAATACCAATGGCGGCAAGGATATCTATGTTGTGCGTCTGAACGCCTATGGCGAAGTGAAGTGGGCGAAAAATTACGGCGGCGCCTATGATGACGAAGGGATCACCATAGTGGCAGCCGAAGATAACGATGAGAAAATCATCGGGTTCCTGATTGCCGGGAACAAAATGACCAGTAAAGGCGATCAGAACCTATCCTTAATGTATATTGACAAAGCCGGTTATTTGAAAAGCTGGCCGGGATATCAACGGGTAATCGATGGAGCCAAAGAAAGACAGTTCGGGAACTCCGGGGAGCAGATGGCAGTTACTCTGGTGCCGGTACCGGACGGATTCAAAGAAGACCGTATGTTCAGAGACGAGAAGATAGAAGGCGAAGGCGGAGCCGTATTGGTCGGTTATGCACCGGAGGATAACAGTGCGCTGGTCATCCGCATCAATGAATACGGCAAAGTCCTGTGGCAAAAAAATATGCCGGTGCCGGGACACAACCTGATCATGTCCACCCCGGTCACAGGGGATGACAACAGTCAGGATATCCTTTACAGTGCCTCCTATCCTGATGAAGCTGGGCAGAAGATGATAATGAGCACTTTGCAGGCTTATCTGGAAGGGATCAATGAAGAAGACGACAAGACCATCCCCCAGAGAGATCAGCTGGAATCCAATTACGAAAGGATCCAGTGGGTCACTGCCACCCTATCCTATGAAGCCCTGCGGGATATCAGCAAGGAACTCAAAGACCTGCTGAAGAAACAGCCGGTTGTACCTCTAACCGCCGGCAGCGGCCGGGGTGAGATCGAATGGCCGGATACCAGTTACTATCTGGGCAACCTTGTGATCGGCAAAGCTGACGGGGAAGGGACTCTGGTATTTACCAACGGCATCTGGTATAAAGGCGCCTGGAAAAACAATATGTTCAACGGACAGGGCTACCTGCGTTTCCCCACCGGGGAAAACTATACCGGTGATTTCAAGGATCATATGATGAATGGTTCCGGGGTCATGAAGTGGCCCAGCGGAGAAGTCTATGCCGGTGAATTTATGAACAATATGAAACATGGTAAAGGGATCTTCAAATGGACGACCGGCGTTGAATATGAAGGCGACTTTGCCCAGGATAAAGCGGAAGGAAAAGGTGTCATCCGCTGGCCCAACGGGGAACGCTATGAAGGCGATATGGCCGGAGGCAGCGCTACAGGCAGAGGAGCCTACTACTTCCCCAGCGGCGAATGGTATGAAGGTGAATTCAGCAGCCTCACCTTCAGCGGTGTAGGAGTATACCACTGGCCCGACGGTGCCTGCTATGTCGGACAGTTCGCAAATGACCGCTTAAATGGCGAAGGTTATTACATCTGGCCCAATGGCGTTCAGCAGTGGGGCTACTGGAAAGATGACCGCTATGTGGGGATCAACGCTGAAGCATTAAAGACCCTCGGCGAATGGTAGAAAAGTGAGGTGTGAGGCGTAAGGCGTGAGGCGACCCTCCGCTAGAGCACTGTAGGGGACGACGACCCTGTCGTCCCGCCCGCTTTAGCAGCGACTATCGATGGTGCGTCGTAGGGGCGGATATCATCCGCCCGCCCGCTTTAGTACAGACCATCGCTCATGCGTCGTAGTAGCCACAAAATAATATCCAACATAAAAGGGGCGCACATCGTGCGCCCCTTAACTATTGCTTGACCATTGCCTGTTTGAAGGTAACGGGAAGATACTATCTTCCCCTACATCCACGTAGGGGCGGATATCATCCGCCCGCTTCACTATTCAACTTTCCAACTTTCCCCTAGCCCCTAGCCCCTAGCCCCTAACCCCTAACCCCTAACCCCTAACTCCTAGCCCCTAACCTCATTTCCTTTTTGCGCGCGGCACCGGTTTAATAACCGGCATGGAACCAGAACTGAGTGCATCCATAAGCTGGGTGTCTTCATTTTTTTCCTGCTTGATGAAACCAGCATCGATCAAATCAAGGTCCATCAGATTTTGCAGGGATGCTTCCATGGTAAGCATGCCAAATTTGGTGCCGGTGAAAATTGCATTGGGGATCTGGTGATATTTGCCTTCCCGGATTAGATTGCGGATGGCACTGGTACACACCATCAGTTCGGTGGCGACTACCATGCGGTCATTGTTTTTATTGGGAAGCAGGCGCTGAGAGATCACGGCACGCAGGCAGTTAGCCAGCTGAATGCGGACCTGCTGCTGCTGGTAGGAAGGAAAAACATCTACCATCCGCTCAACAGTCTGGGCTGCATTGATGGTATGCAGGGTGGCCAGAACCAGATGACCGGTCTCCGCTGCTGTGATAGCCGTGGCGATGGTTTCCAGGTCCCGCAGTTCACCGATCATGATCACATCCGGATCTTGGCGCAGGGAAGACCGTAAGGCCAGATTGAAATCCTGACTGTCCATTCCGATTTCCCGCTGGGTGATATAACTCATTTTGTGCTGATGTATGTACTCAATAGGATCCTCCAGAGTGACGATATGGCAGGCACGCTCACGATTGATGATATCGATCATACAGGCCAAAGTAGTAGATTTCCCGCTGCCGGTAGGGCCAGTCACCAATATCAGCCCGCTGGGATAGCGCGCCAGGGCTCCAACGGTTTCCGGCAGTCCCAGGTATTCCAATGTCGGGATCTCCGTCTTGATGATCCGGGCAGCGATCGCGATCATTCCCCGATGGCGATAAATATTAACCCGGAAGTTCCCCACTCCGTCGATATGATAGGAAGTATCGATCTCCCCCTGGTCATCGAAAACTTTATAATTGTCCAGGCCCAGAATACATAACGCCATCTGCTCCAATTCCTCTTTGTGCAGAAGCTCATCGTTCAGCTTGATCAATCGGGTGTTGATGCGTATGATCGGTGGCGTGAGCGGAGACAGATGTACATCTGAAGCTCCTTTATCGACTGCGGTTTTCAGAATGTAGTCGAGTTGCATTGAAATTGGTTCCTCCTTATAGTAAAAATTCTCTAATTGTTTTCATTGTATTATAAAATTTATTGAATGTGGTTATTAATCTCATCCCAACGAGAAGAATACCAACCAGTATTTGCAGGATCAGGAAAATGAGGCGGTGAATCATATAACAAACGAGGATCATGGCTATAATTTTTATAGTAACCTTTCCCCCAACTACGCTGCATTCCCCTATACTTCTGGGCTATTGATCCAACCATATAGCAAGTGCCCTTGCCCGTAATATCCAGACCCAGCTGAGCAGCTTCATAGCCGAAGGAATCTTCCTGAGCATAAATTGCGGCCTGAATATAAACATCATCAGGGGGTGAATGATCAACTGGTACATAGGTTGAATTTAAGAATGTCCAGCTGTAGTTATCATAATCACTTAAATTAGTAGTAGTAAGATAGCAATTATAGTTATTATATTGTGACGGCCAGTTATAATGCATAACTGAGACATTATTGCCAGCGGCCAATCCCAGCATATCCTTCCCACTGCTCCCTCCAACTTCAGTATATGACCATTCGCCGTCTACAAATTTTTGCGTAAAGGTAGTATTGGCATATTTCAGACCGGGGTCGCTATCATACCAGTTACTATCATTAAATGCAGGTTTTCTCCAATCGCAGGGATTATGAGCGGTAATGAAAATCTTGTTAGCTGCGGCAATGGTGAGACGACCATTCAATTTACCTGATACAAATACATTCCCCAGAGCGTAATCATATTTTGAAACAGCCTGTGTGTAATCCCCTAATAGCCCCTCGCTATTTCCTTCTCCGGTACTTCCATCAACATAAATAACTCCGTTGTTTGGCAATGACAAGGAAGGCACCGAAGCTGCTAAAGCTGAAAAAGAAGAAAAATTTGTTGTTCCTGTAATAACCCCGTTTTCATTACGGAATATTTTTTGATACATAGTGGCGCTCGTGCTATTTGCTGCTTCATTTTCAAGCTCAGCAATTCTCCAATGATTAGAATTTATCAAATTAGAAGGATTCCCATCGGTTGTTTCTACAAAACGATACTCTACATTATTATAATACCAGCGGACGGGATTGGTGCTTTGATCACAATAACGAACATTATAACCTCCGTCTGCCAACAAATAAATACAGGTGCGGCCATTATAATAATGTCCATCGATGCGGGCATAAGCCTTTAAATTATTCAGACTGCTGCCAAAAGCAAGCTCATCCCCTGTCATCGCATTACCCTGGCGAAAAATAGCCGGATTGTAAATATTTTCAGTGGGAATAATATTGATACTGTTCTTATAAGTTACTGGTCCATAGAAAACTGGGGTATTAAGTCCAACGTATAATGTGTCATTGGTATGTAAAGGGCCATATACTGAATCATTGGTTAACCAATAGAGCGTAGTGCCGCCTTTGGTTATTTCAGAATCATTAGCCATTACAAATTGAGTAAAGGTTTTCTTATATACTTCTACTTCGATAGAACGCAGTCGATCCGGGTAACGGCTATCCCAACCGGTTGAACGTATGATCCGGCGGGTATTATCTTCGACCTCATCCAGTTGTCCTGCTATTACTACCAGCGGGACCAAAATGTTCACACGGTAATTTGCGCCGTCAGGTAATCTATATAAATTATAGTCCTTTCCATCATATTCTCTTTCAATCGGCGTAAGTCCACTTAAAAAGTTTTCACCGCTATTCAGCTGCCATAAAGTCTTATTATAGCCTTGCTCCGCGGCATAAAGCGCTTTTTCATTGCTTGCTGCCATAGTCACAATGCCTGTATTCCCCTGACTGACCATGTAAGCTGCCGCTGACAAAATAATCATAAGTATCATGACTATGAGTACCATTGGGAGTGCAGCTCCTTGTTGCTCTTTGCCAGTCAGTATGTTCAATGTTCCATTTTGCATGGGTTTACCTCCTATACCCCAAAAATAGTACATATCTATTTTCTATCGAATTTTACGTAACAGATAGCTTCCTTGTTATTTGAGGTTGTTGCCTTGATCACAACTGCAGTGTTAGTCGAATAACGACCTGGGCGATTCACTTCCCAGGCTGGATCATAATACCACTTATTAAATGGCCATAGCTGTGGTGTGAAGTCATTGACCGTTTTCACCATATTTATCGTTGCTTGTTTGTTGTTTATAGGGGTTACTGTTACCCATGATGTATCGGAAGAGGTCCAGGTGACAGATTTATCAGTGGCATCGGCTGGCCAAAAAGTTACAGTAAGGGTTCTTGACCTCCTGCTATTATCGTCAATAATAAGCTTTACTTCGTCATTATTGAGTACGACTTTTTGTACAGCAACAGCGGGCGGTGTAACTACTTCAGAAACAGGATCCCCGGTTATAGCCCCTATTTCACGGCTTCTGACCAGATAGGTGGAGGCGACAGTGAATGATGAAAAACGAGGATTTTCATATCCGGTATCGCTAACTGAAAGGTTTACGTTAACGCTGCGGGAACCATTTAAAGTAAATACAGGATTACTGGTAACACCATCCAGAAGGGTACTCCAGCCAGTATTATTCCCGGCAGGGATAGCAGTACTTATGAGAACAGCCGGATCAGCGTTGGAAAGTACAATCCGTTTTAATTTATTTGCGTTGACTAGATAAACGACCTTTTCCCAAACGGAGGTATTTTCGTTGTATCTATATATTAGTAAACGCTGTCCGCTATCCTCTACACTGACAGAGGCGACTGTCTTTGAGGGTTGAGCTGCTCCGCGGATTTCCCGGCTGACCCAAGTCATAGCTACATTAGCCTGGGCTATATATGGATTTATTGAATCATTATGGATCCAGGAGCGATTCGTTACAGATATTGCATTAATGGCAGGAATCATAACAATTGCCATTAATGCTAATACAATTAAAAGCTCGATTGCAGTAAAGCCTTGGTTTCTATATATTACTTTTATTCTGCCTATAAGCAAGTTCCTCAAACTTATTTACCCCCTCGCATATGGTTTAATCACCTGATACTTTTATGGTTAGGTTTTCCCCCGGTTCAGAAAACTGTATGTTGCCAATGTTGTAAGAACACTTGATATTAAATGTGCGGAAGTAAAAAGTACCTATGTCTGGATTAGTGTCAAAACGCAATTTAAACACTTTGGAAATATAAGCATTGTTGATTGGGATTTCATCTAACAGATAACCTGAATCAAGCTGATTGGCAACAATAAATGGTTCCCAATCAGTATCGCTATTCGATTGTGCATTTTCATCACCCAGATAGACCAGCGGAAAATCATCGCTTAGCTCATCATAATCGAATAAAGCAAATTCATCGAATGAAGCTGAAAGAGTGGCAGTAATATTAGTTGATGCTGGTTGAAAAGAGGTAATGTCTATCGGGCCGTCTAATGAGAGACGATGAGAACCTGTGTCACCTGCTTGAAACTGAGTATTTAAAGCGAACCAGGCAGGAGCAGTTACAGGACCTGTAGTATAATTCTCCTGGTAAGACCATGCATTATCAACATCAGGGAAATAAACACCTGCATCAGGCAAAGCACTGTATATCTTCAAAGGAGATACATTCACGCTATAGGTTCCTCCTTCACAAGTACTTCCCCCAGAACCTATGCCTGCTGGCCAAAGATTGTTGAAAGTAATGCTGCTTTGCCCGGCTGCCATATTTTTATCCATGCTTCCACCCATAATTGATCCACCGTCAAGTGTAACGATAACGTCAGACAGACTGGGAGCAAAACTAAAGGTGAGCGAAGCAGGTTCTTCCATTTCGACTTGGACAAAACTGGTAGAATATGGGCGCGCCTCAACAGAAATACCGGCAACTTGATCTGGCCGTGGAATCATTCCGCTGCATTCAGTCTGAACGGAAAAAGAATAAGCCGTATTATCATTTGGAAAGTTTATTGGAAATAAAGCTTGACCGTAGGCATTGGTCAGGGTAGATTCGCTTATGCTGTCGCCTTCTATGGTTACAGTAGCACCCTCAAGAGGAACTCGATTGCCTTCTTCATCAGTCCAGCCTCTGACTACTTCAACCATAACCCCTGCTAAGGGAGAGTCTGATCCCTCGCGAGCGACAAAGGTATCGAAGTCAGCTTGTTTTGTAACAGCACCCGTAAAAAGAGAAGGACTTGAAACCTCAATAATCAAACGCTTATAGTCAAAAGGGATATTATCTTTATTATCTGTAATTAGCCCATCTGCAGGGTCATCTACCCATTCAACAATCTTACGGCCTTCAAAACGAGCGTATCTCGAGTTAGCATCACGTTCAGCGATTCGATTGCCAGCATCATCAAAGTAGAATGTAGAGGAGATACCTGGATTAAGCGGCGCAGTAACCGGATCATCTCCTTCATTTATATAATTGCTGGAAGTAACTTGAGCTAATGTCTGTTCTAATTGCCGTACAGCTAATTCGGCTGCAATAGTTCGAGCTTTATTATTATGCGTAATTTTAGTTGCCAGAGTAAAAAGAGGGAAACAAGCGGTGACAATTATTAAGAGGATAACCATGGCTGTCAATATTTCAACCAGTGTAAACCCGTTTTCATGTTCAACAGAAAAAGAATGAGTCCGTGTATGCATGCATCAGTCTCCTTTACTTAAGTTTGGAGCTTATTTAAAAATGGGTAAGCATATCCAATCCTGAGCCAGGAGTATGAGCTGTCTGAAATATTGGTGTGAAAAAAATTGAAAATAAAGAAAAGCTGCTGCCACGAAGATTGTTTTGATAAACAAGTATGATTCTGGCAAGGAATATAACCTTATTTTATCATCCATTTTAAAAGAAATAAATAGGGAATACTATATTATTTTCCATAATTCTTAATTGAAAGAATATTTAATAATAAGAGCTTTTTAAAATATAAAAAATTTATTTAATTAGGCATTGTCCTGGTATAAAAGATGGTAATATTCGCTAAAAAATAGTAAAATAATACTAGTAATCGACAAAATTTTTCATCAATCGATTAGGGATTTGATCTCTGACTAGTATTCTTGATTAATTTTTGCAGGGGGAAATATACGGTGAAAAAAATAATTGAGAATCAAAAAGGTTTTGCAATGCCTTTGGCGCTGATGGTGATGCTGCTGGTGATGGTGCTGGGGATGGCGCTCTGGCAGTACGGAACCTCGGAAACTTTGCAGGTAGCCCGGGCTGAAAAGAATATGAAAGCCTATTTCCTGGCCCGGTCCGGAATGGACATCACACAGGAGATATTACAGAAGGATATGGAGAAACTTTTGGGAGATGCCAACGATTTTTATTTTTCCGGTACGCTGCTGAACGACGATAAGAAACTTGTTTTCTCAGCTAATGCCCCGGAAATAACAGGGAAAGATGTAGTGATCAAAGTAGACAAAGACGAAACCTGGAATTCAGTTAAGAAAACCGGGAAGATTATTGCCACCGGATATTCGGGTAACGTGTCAGATGTGATTAGCTGTAAATTCGAGTATCAGGACAATTCCCCTGCATCTGCCAAAGAATTGGATTGGGTCGATGATTCTGGGAAGATCTCAAACAAAGGGAATCTTGATAGAGAAGAAGAAAGGCCGGTGACATGGTCTGCTAGTGAAATGATTTATGATGGCGACAATGCTGAAAGAGTTTTTGAAGCACCGGTAATGTATTTTGAGGACTATCACAGTTACACAGGTGGATATGAGGTTTCTTTGAAAATCGAGGGTAATTCAAACCGACTGGGATTAAATGCCGATTTCTTATCTTTTAACAGGAGTATTTTATTCACCTATCAGAATGATAATCAATCTCCCGTTTTAACAATCCAAACCTATGTAAACCAACCTTCAGATATTGTACTTAATGCGGCCAAAATCGCTGCATTGATACCTCGTAACGAGGATCATCCTCTGGTGGATCTGGCAGGCGCTGTTCCTCTGGATGATCGGAAGTATGGGTTACTGTATTTAGAAAAAAATATTTTACTTTATTTAAACAAAGTAAATCTTCTGTCTGTTGATGTAAATGATCATGAACATGTAATAGGAAACGGCTATTATCTTTTCCCTGAGGGAATTGAGCTCAAGGATGGAAATGATGAACTTGAACGTTTGATCCCCATAACGGAGGATGAAGCACAGGCTATTAAAGGTTACTTTGGGGTAGACAGTTACAAAGGAAAATTGATCTTCAGCGACTATGCTGACAAGTAAAGAGCTGATGCTCTTCAGAGATCGAGAAATTATGGGAAGTACGTTTTTACGATGTAGTATGAAAAATGGGAGAGATTCATGATGAGTAAAAATGAACGAGGTTTTACGCTGGTGGAGATTCTGGTGGCGATCCTCATTCTGGGCCTGGTAGTGACGGGGTCTTTCAATCTGCTCACCCATAGTGCCGTATGGATTTTCAACGCCGGCAGCAAAGGGGAAGCATTATACGACGCCCAGGGTTTAATGGAAAATAAGATTCTGAGTGACACGGCAGACTATAGTGACGAGGTCAGCATTACAAGCAAGGATAATAGTTTTAAGATTGATAGCAAGACACTGATAGTAGATTATCCATATCAGGATCATTCCGTTAAACTGACTTATATTGCACCGAAGCAGGACGGAGCGGAGGAGTAAAGGCATGTTGAGAATCAGGAAAGCATGCAAGAATGAACAGGGATTCAGTTTGATAGAACTGCTGATCGTACTTTTGTTGATGGGTCTGGTCTTTGGCATAGGCTACGGCATTTTTGGCTTCACTGTTTCCACATTTGCCCGCGGGGAGACCAAGGCCAATACCCAGCAAAACATGAGGCTGGTGATGCAGCACATTGAAAATGAAGTGCGCTATGCAAAAACTGTGGAAATCCTTGCTGACAAACCAACGTCTATACCCACAGATGATCCGGGAACCTATATATTTATCAACGATGCAGGGAAACTGGAGATAGCCTCCAAGGATAATAATTGGATCTTATCGGATACATTGATGGATAATACAGGTTTTCTTTTGACCTTTAAACGGGAAGAGAATAATTTGCTGGGGATAGAGGTCGGCAATACCAAAAATACCCGTGTGATTTATACCAAGCTGAACATAATAAATCTATCTGATAATGGCGGCACGATCACGGGGGTAGAAGAAGAAGAAACAGGTCTGGCCCTATATATTACTTCATAATAGAATATCTGGTGGATTGATTGCCGGCAGAGCAGAAGAGTGAAAAGATGATTCCCGCAGGTGAACATATTTTGCCGGCGGGATTTTTTGTGAGAAGGGGCAGGCGGGAAATAAGGTAAGATTTGTCTATGCCTCCGTTTTTAATGGATAGAGGAATTCACTGAGTGATGTCGAACTCGTTTGCTATAAGGTTATTATTAAACTTTTATAATCGACAGCAGGAGGAATCATTTATGAAAGTTGATTTTGAAGTTTTAAAAGCGACTCCCGTTAAGGGGAAGAGGCTGGAAGGTGCAAAGGATTATGAAACCCGGATCAAGGTCACCAAAGATGACAAGCTTATTTTTGATGAAGTCATTTTAGTACGTAAAAATAAAGCCGGGATCTTTCCTGATCCGGATGCTTTTAAAAAAATAAAAACCGAATCGGCCAGAAGAGAAATCATCAATATGATTAAGGAACATTTTAAAAAAGTTAAATAGTTGGACAGTGAGGCGTGAGGAGTGAGGTGTGAGGCGAATACCCGGCTCCAAGCGATGTAGGGGAAGATAGTATCTTCCCGTTATGTTTCTTTATTTTTCTTTAATATATTTCTTTAATTCTTTCTTTAGGGGTGCCTGTGCTGCCGGATGCTCTAAGGCGCATGCTGCACTTACTATCATGTTGTAACATGATACTACTATCATGCTCTAACATGATACTTCTATCATGCTATCACATGATACCCTGTCATGTTTTCACATGACCGTGGTTTCCCTTTTGTCCCTGCCCATGCTGGCTGATGTGGGTAAAAAAAGGTTTTATTTATATTTCTTTAATATATATTTAATATTTATTTAGGGTTAAGCTCGATCCCTCTATGGACGAAGCCGGTTCAACTGTGGTACCGGAATACCACAGTAGTGTAGTAGTAGAATACCACAGTGGGTGGTAGTAGAAGACCACAGTGGTGTGGTAGTAGAGAAAAAAACTTCGGAGGTTTTATTATGTTTAATATAAGAAAAATCCAGGAACAGGTATTATTTAACGCGGTAAAATCAGCAAGTGATGAAGAGACTGCAGCCAAAATCGTCTACGGACAAAACGACGATAACGATGCGGTCTGGGTCAAATCCTCCATGTCGCGACTAGAAAACTGCTTTGATGAATCTGAGGTAAAAAAAATTAGAATGAACTGTCAATGCGGATACGGAATGGAGGAAAAACTGGCGCTGGTAAAGGAACTGGTTGCAGCATCCTCCAGCATGGAGGAATTCGGGAGCCTGGAAAAGGCCAACGCAGCCGGCATGTACTGCGAGGAGGGGGAACTCTATCTGCAGTTTCCGTTCTGTCCCTGTCCCATGCTGGCTGGTGTGGATAAATTGGATACGTACACATGGTGCCAATGTACTACCGGGTACAGCAAGGTCCTTTTCGAACAAGCCTTCGGATGTGAGGTAGATGTGGAATTATTGAAAAGCATTAAGGTGGGTGATGAGAGATGCCTTATGAAAATAATTCCTCTGGGAAGGATCTGGAAATAGGGCCTGCGGTCGTAAAACAGTATTTTGGTTACTAGTAAAATAGTTGGCTAGTTGGTTAGTTGATTAGGGGAAAGACACTTATGCGGTGTAGGGGAAGATAGTATCTTCCCGTTTCCTTATGAAAAATATGATCTCTATGGCGCGGGCGGATAATATCCGCCCCTACGACTTTTGAACGCAAGTGTTTATGTTTCTTTAATATATTTCTTTAAACTCTTTCTTTAGGGATGCCTGGGCTGCCGAATGCTCTAAGGCGCTTGCTGCTCTTACTATCATGTTGTAACGTGATACTTCTATCATGCTCTACTATGATAGTTCTGTCATGCTCTAAAATGATAGCTCTGTCATATTTTTACATGACCGTTGCGGAAGATCATTAAAAAGGCGGCACCAAAAAAGTGCCGCCCTGTTCCAGCTGTTCAACTCAACTATCTGAGGTAACGGGAAGATACTATCTTCCCCTACACCGATGAAACAGAGGTTTCGCCTCACGCCTCACTCCTGGTCCCTAGCCCCTACGTCGCTTGGAGCAGAGGTTTCGCCTAGTCCCTAGTCCCTAGCCTACTGAAACAATTTATCCACATCTGCTTTAAAGTTGTTCAATATCACTTTGCGCTTCAGCTTAAGTGTTGGTGTTACTTCATCGGCGGTTTCGGTAAATTTGCGGTTGACGATGACATATTCCTTGATCTTTTCATGTTCTTCCAGCTGGGCATTGGCTTCATCGATCATTTCCTTGACCAGTTCCTGCAGGCGGGGGATGGCAATAAAATCTTCGCCTACTTTGATACATACCCGTTCGGCGCCTTCACCCATGTATTCCAGGGCGCTTTCGTCAAAGGGGATTTCGGCCTGTTTGAAATAGGCGACAAAGGCATCGAAACTGGGCACCACCAGAGCACCGATATATTTCTGGTTATCACCGATGGCCAGTACCTGATCTACCCATTTGGACAGGGAAAACAGGTTTTCCACTTTGGCAGCCGGGACATTTTTGCCGGTATCCAAAACGATGATGCCTTTTTTGCGGTCCACGATCTTGATGTAACCGTCGGCCAGCATTTCCACGATATCACCGGTTTTGAAGAAACCGTCTTCGGTGAAGGCTTCTGCAGTGGCCTCGGGATTATTCCAGTATTCGCGAATGATATTGTCGCCTCTGACCAGCCATTCCCCGTCTTCAGCGATGCGGCCTTCCACTCCATGAACTACCGGGCCGACAGAACCGGGCAGAATTTTGTGGAGTACGTTGAGGTTTATGGTATTACAGGTTTCGGTCAGGCCGTAGCCTTCGATGATCCTGATGCCCATGGCCATGAATATCTTGCACAGATCAGCGGGGAGTCCGCCGGCGGCGGAAAAGGCGAAGCGGTAATTCTTGCCCAGGAAGGAACGTACTTTGCTGAATACCAGTTCATCAAACTGAAGGTATTTTTCCTTGAGTTCGGGGTCAAGCCCTTCGGTAAAATCAATGCCTTCCGACATATCTACAAAACCGTTCTCATCGGCCCGGGCTTCAGTCACTGCCAGTCCGACTTTTAACGCTTCTTCAAATATAGCGGCCCGCTGCGGGTCGGCTGAAGTCAGATCCTTTAAGGTCATGAATATGCGTTCATAAATACGCGGCACTGCCATAAATACAGTGGGATTAAAGGTCATGATATCTGCGACGATGGTAGAGGTGCTCTGGGCATAGGCGATGGTGGCACCGCACTGCAAGGCCATGAAATGTCCGCATTGCCTTTCATAGGTATGGGCAATGGGTAAAAATGACAACCAGATATCATCAGTAGATACCGGGGGAACCAATCTCAAATCCAGCGCATTGGCAGCGTTCATGCTCAAATGAGTGTGAACGGCTCCTTTTTGCAGACCGGTGGTTCCGGATGTATAGACGATGCTCATCCGGTCCATCAGGTCCACCGAGCGCCAGCGCTCGTAGTAGGCATTGGGATATTGCATCATATATTTTACGCCCAGGGCTTTGACGTCCTCTATGCTCAGTACATTGTCAGCGGCGGAGACAAATCCCGGACGCATGACAATGACTTTTTCCAGAGAGGGCATTTCGCTCCAAGCTTCCAGGGCCTTCTGCAGGTTCACTTCGTCACGGACATAGAGGAATTTGCTGCCGGAATTATTGATGATAAACACCATTTCTTTGATAGACAGGGTGGGATAGATGGTAACGGTTATGCCGGCTGAATTGAGGATGGAGAAATCAGCCCACAGCCATTGCGGGCAGGTCGCACTCATGATGGCGGCGCGGTCCTGCTTTTGCATCCCTAATGCCATCAGACCGCAGGCCAGTTCTTTTACGATCCTCCCCACTTGTGAATAAGTTAAGGATTCCAGGGTGTCAGGGGTGGGCTTCCACCACTGGCAGCGCAGGTCACCATAACGAACAACTGAATCATTGAACATTTGCGGAAAAGTTACCTGATTGATCATACTTCTGTCTTTAGCCATGAATACACCTCCAAATAATTACTGATACGATCACAACGACAGGGCAGGGATCCCTCCTTCCGCTAAATTTTATATGAATGGCAATAAGTTTCTGGTAGGAAATTTTTCGCATCGTAATAATTCGCGGTATATGATTATAAATCCTGCTAGAATATTTTGAATTTTAAGGAAGGAGTGAGACGTGAGGGGTGAGGCGAACCTTCGCAAGTACGTCGTAGGGGCAGACGACTCTGTCTGCCCGGTGCTAAGCCGAGGCTATCGCTCATGCGCTGTAGGGGAAGCTATCAGCTTCCCGATTCCTTGTATTAGTTGGCAAGTTAGTTATAACGGTCCCTCGCTCATGCGGTGTAGGGGAGCATAGTATGCTCCCGCCG